>Ga0315903_10001944_pt1 | contig 31141 bp, 25 predicted proteins | sample LakEriMetagenome_7_FD_203524 | JGI IMG/M metagenome (GOLD analysis project Ga0315903, IMG submission 203524) | Freshwater fungal communities from buoy surface, Lake Erie, Ohio, United States - Buoy 2 MA119 | ecosystem: Environmental > Aquatic > Freshwater > Lake | place: USA: Lake Erie, Ohio...
AACGCTTATGAAAAGAACTGCTCTCATGGTTGTGCAAGAATTTCAATGCGATCCATTTCGAGATTTTCTTTCCGATCTTCGATAGTGACCTCACGAATGACCGGGCTTTGTCCATCAATTTCAGCAGAATCAAACGAGTAAACATAAACGGTATAATTGCCGGGATACAAGAAGTTAAATTGGAAGTATCCGCTATAATCCGTTTTAATGCGCTTATCGAAGCCGGTGTTGTCGCCGTATACGATATAGACATAAGTATCTTCCGCAGGATACTCAGCAATCGTATCGGTAAATGACCCATTGACGGCATAGGTCCACACCTGTCCACTGATGGATGCGTCACCACCAACGCCTTCTTCTTTTTTACACGCCATGAGAAGAAGGGTGCATAGCGCACTAATTAGGAATGTTTTCATAAATGTATATGCTGGTCAATTGAAAGTTCGTTCGGGATTTCCTTGGCAATAATGAGAATAATAGATTGTGATTTCAGGCCATTCAGTTTATGAATGACGACACGAAGATTATCCATACTTAATCCAATAAATGGCTCATCGAGCAGAATAATGGGTTTTTGCGTGAGCAGGGCTCTTGCGAACTGAAGCATGCGTCGTTCGGCGGAAGATAAATCGGATAAGGTGGCGTGTATACGTCGATCGAGAAAGGTTTCTGCCTCCTCGCGACTGGTAAGTCCGAGTTCTATCAAAGCCTCAGCGACAGCGGGTCGTTTAGCATCTTTCCGACTATATGAAATGGCCTCGAAAATAGTATTGCCTAGTAAAGGATAGTCGTCGCTTATAGTGGTCATAAGCCGCCGCAGGTCGTGCGCTCCTACGTCGTTGATATCATGACCGGCTATGAAAATACGGCCACGTTCAACGCCATGGAGTTTTAACAGCAGTCGCAAGAGTGTGGATTTTCCGCTTCCGGCTTTTCCTTCGATAGCGTATACATGCCCTAAGGTCATGGTGGCGTTCAAGTCTCGGAAAACGGGATGCCTTTCCGTGTATTCGTATGTGAGATTTTCTATGCGTAAAGATAAATTCTTGTGCAACGCTTTCCGCTCAATATGGGTATGCATGACTTCGTGAGGAAGATTAAGCACAGCCATTAAGTTTTCGAATGACGTAGTGCCTGAAGCGAGTAGAGAGGGCACTCGCAATAATCGCTTGTAGACACTTTGAAGGTAGAGTAAAATCAAGATGAATATAAGTAAAGACGAGGAGGTTGCATTTTCCTTGTATCCTGCCTGGATGGAGAGAAACAGAAGTATTCCGATTGCGGCAAAAAAGATGATTTGAGGCAGTGCTCGGTTAAGTCCATTAATCCATTGAAAGCGAATAGAGCTCTGGTATAGTTTGTCGTTTCGCTTCGTGAATTTCACTTCTTCCGGATGTGCTCGATTAAACACCTTGATAGTTGAAATAGCGTGGAGGCGCTGTTCGATAAAACCCAGTAATGAGCTTCGTGCATTTCTTCTCGTTTCATTGGGTGTTTTTTGAAGTGAAGAGACGAGTATCATCAAAATAGATCCTGCCACAAAAACAAGAAGAAGGACTTTCGATAAACTGCTGTTTAATTGAAAAAGCAGAATGAATGCGGCAATCAGAAAAAACCCATCAGCTATGGGTTTCAGAATACCTTTTGAAACATATTGCTGAATGGCCAACATATCGCTGGAATACCGAGCGAGGTATTTTCCTGCGCTGCGTGTATGAAAAGCATCGAAGTCATGATTCATCTGGGCGTGAAAAAGGCGACTGCGAACATCGTGAGTTATACGTTCTTCGATAGTTCGCATTGCTATGTGCTCTATCCAGGTCAATAAGCCCTTTAACATTGTCAAGGCTGCGAAGAATACGAAGAATGTGGACACCGAGTCCATGGATATTCCTAAGCGCTCCAGTAGCTCGTTTTTTCCGCTTTGTTCGTTAAAAGCGATTTGGTAAAAACTGCCGATGCTTAGCGGAAGAAGCACACTGCAAAGAGAACTGAGAAAAGCGGCGAATAAGGCAACAGCAATAACCGGTTTGTTTTTCGAAACAAACTGCTGCAGCATTTTCTTTCGTGAAAGCATCATGACTCAACCGGAACTGTTTTCCGGTCGAAGATAGCATTTAATTCTCCTGTCATAATCTGATCGATGGTATGCACTGGAATATTCATTCGATCGGTTACTTCGGTAATTAGCAGAGGGCTCATGGTGAAACGACCACTCACCATACAGGGTTTGATGCCCCATCCATTCAAAACTTGTAGACCGGCCATAACACTCAAGCTGTCTCCGCAAGAGAATACCACGTTGTATATGGTGCTCATGAAACTTTTATTGCTAAGAAGCATGGATGTTTCCCGTTGAAAAAGGCCATCGGCAATTTCCATCACGATGTACTCCGGTTGGCTTTGGCCTAATTCATTCAGCAATGTTTGATAGATATCGAGAATGGTGTTTTCGTCAACGAGATAGGTGGAAGGAAATCCGAGGTTGCTGAAGTCAAGACCCAAGTCTGCGCCGCAATCGACCACGTAGTCGACATCTTTTGTATAAACAGTACCGGTGAGTTTCATGAAGGCTACTTGTTTGCCTGTTGTTTTCAAACCTCGAGCAATATGCGCGGCTGTGGTTGTCTTGCCACTGTCCATGGTCGAGCCTATTGATAAAATGACCTTGGCGTCGTTTGGAACATGGCCTTTAAATTCGGTTCTGTTTTTCCCGCGGAAAAGAGTATTCATGACAAGGCCATTATTGTCGCAGCAATAACCGATGAGCTTTACGGTTGTTGGCTCATAGTCTTCCCAGGCCGCATTTTTGGTGCGTACGATGCCAATAACACCACCGGCTCCAATGATGTGGTATACGTCCAGGGCTTCAGTGGGCACATAACCCTCGTATTGCGAAGTCGCGTAGCGGTCGCCAAAAACAGCTAGAATATAATCGCCATCGAATATGCTGTGCGATCGCTTATCGATACACTGCATGCTGCTGTGACGGTCTACTTCAATCACCTGAAATAAGCCGACATCACCCGCTTTGGGCGCGCGTGTTGCTGCTAAACTTTGGTTAAGAGTGTAGTCATTTATGTCGCGAGTGGCGATGGTTTGCTTGATGCGCATATTAGTGTTTGATAAAAGTTGAGGTAAAGAATTGTAAGTCTGAAAGAATGGTAATCGTGTATAACCCGGAGTCTAATTCTGAAGTAGCTAGGCTGTTCGATAATCCGACTGTTGTGCCGCTTAATACCAAACGGCCATTAGAATCGCTGATATAATAAGGTTTTCCTACTTGTGCCGAGGGACACATGAAATTCAACTTGTCATTAGCTGGATTGGGGAAGGACAGAATGTTGTCAAACTCTAATTCTTCTGCACTTAGCTGAATATCGTATTGAGCCACGATGATGTCGCGAGCACCGTCATCACTCCAACGACTTCCGCCTACGATGAGTTGATTATTCGCTATCAGCAAATCATTGCATACGCTGAGTGTGTCAGATGCGTCGAGGGTGCCTGAATTAATAAGCTGGCCTGTGCTGCTGATGGAGCGAATAGTAGTGATGTATTTAATATCATTGGCATTATAGACATTGGAGTGGCAAGCGACGATCGTATTGTTGTTCGCGTCTATGGCTAATGCATCACCAATATCGTCGAGTTGCGTTGCCGAGTCATACACGTTTTCCCATAAGAACTCACCTGTCGCAGAGTAACAAGCTACAAGACAATCATGACTTTCCGGTGCGGTATAGTCAAAGACGGATCCAACCAGCATAATGTTTCCGTTAGGTGCCAACTCAATAGCTTCTCCGGTTGATTGCAGAGTATTACTCGCTGCATAGGTTTGTTCCCATGCTAATGAACCGTTAGCATTCACCTGAAATAACTTGAGCATTGAGCCTTCGCCTGTAATCACGTCGATGGATGAAGTACAAAGCGCAGTTATAGCTTCTTCTGAAGTGATTGCGCTGCTTTGAAATACCTCTGAATTTCCGCCTTGGTATGTATACGACCACAGCACAGTGCCTGAGGTGGAATATTTAACTACAAGCAAGTCTTCATCTGTGCCATTATTCGATTGGCCGCACACGTAAATACTGCCGGAGTTGCCAACTCTGATGAACCTTCCGCGCTGGTTTCCGCTTCCTCCATTGAATACAGACGACCAAAGCAAAGCACCGTTGCTGCTGTATTTGGCTGTAAACAATTCGTCGTTGGTGATGATGGGAGAAGCATTGATATCTGTTTTTCCTGTCACGTAAATATTCCCGGATGCATCGGTAGTTACGTCATAGCTGCGGTCTGATTCATTTGCTGTCCCGTTGAAAAGAGCAGTCCACAATAAAGTTCCGGCTGTGTTGTATTTGAGAATAGTAATATCGGAACCTGTTCCTGAATTTTTGGTGTATCCGGTAATGATAATGTTGCCGGAATTGTCAAGTGCGATGGCATTTCCTTCTTCATCGCTTCCGAATAATGTTCCTGAAACAGAGCGCGTCCAGAGGGTATCGCCCGCCGAGCTGACCTTCATTAAAAAGATGTCGCGGTCAGTGTCTCTGCCAACAGAATAGCCGGCAACGTAAATGTTTCCATTATTATCCCGTACTATTTCTCTCGCATTGTCACTGTTGTCACCTTCTCCGGTCCAAATAGCTGTATTCGTTGTGTTACCAGAACCGTCATAAGTGAGAAGAATTGCATCTCGCTGTGCTTGCGTGTTTTCGGTATGGCCGGCTATGCGGGCATTGCCCTGAGAATCGATGATACATGCACCGGCTTCATCGTCACGAGTAGCCGTTCCATTATAAATATTTGTCCAAAGTGCCGTGCCTGTGTTGCCATACTTGATAGTTACAATGTTATTCTGAATAAGTGCTGATGCATTGGCATCGGAGTATCCGGTGATGAGAATCTCACCGGCAGGTGTTAGGTCAATGTCTTGCACAATGTCATCATTCGTGCCTGTTCCGTCGTAGGTCGCTGTCCATTGCTGTGCGCCATCGGCGCTGTATTTTACCGTGCGGTAATTGTAGTTGGTAAGTGCTGCAGCAGAGCCGTCGCTGCGTCCGGTAATGGCGAATGAACCATCCGTATTCACATCCATGAAATCGGCGCGATCATCTTCTACAAAATCATAGGCAACGTTGAACAGCTGAACTCCGGACGAGCTGTACTTCAGGGTTCTGAAATCATCATCGTTGCCGTTGTTGCTTCTTCCCGTAACGTAGATATTGTTATTCGCGTCGATTCCCATATCGGCTGCACGATCGATATCGCCATTGTCGAAAAACTGTGACCAGTTAAGAGTACCGTTGGAGTTGTATTGAAGAACGGCGTAGTCATCGTCGCCACCATTGCTTGCACGACCCGCAACTATTACATTATTTGACCCATCGCATGCTACGGCGACTGCTCGGTCTGTTGCATTACCGGTGTGGTTGTATCGTTGCGTCCAGAGTAAAGTTCCTGTCGGAGAATATTTGATAACCAGAATATCGTCATTAATGACGCTGCTGGGGTCGCGATCACTTTCGCCGGCTACTATCACATTCCCTTCGTTGTCGACACAGATGGCATTTGCTTGATCGTATTGATTGTACGTTGGGTCATTGTAGTGAGCTCCCCATAGAGAATCACCGCTGACGGATAGCGCGAGCGTGAAGAAGTCGAATCCTACTCCGCTGTTGCTTACTTCTCCGGTTGTAAATAGAGTGTTGTTATGAAAGGCAATGCCATAAGCGATATCAGGACCTTGTCCGCTGCCACGCCATGCACGTGTCCATAATGTTTGTCCTTGAGGATTGAATTTGGCTACGAGAAAATCGAGATTGTCATCCGTTTTTTGTGTGTAACCTGCGGCGTATAAGTTACCATTTTCTCCTTCTACGATGCACGTAAAGTGATCAGAATAATCACCATCGCCGTTGTATGTAGTTTGCCATTGCTGAATGAATTGTGCTTGCGCAGCTAGTGACAAGAAGAAAAAGAAAAGGGTTTTTATTTTTTTCATACTGGATTTTCTAATTACAGGTAAGACCATAGGCAGCAATAAATAGTAGTAAATCACTTACACCAACGGTTAGGTTTCCATCGATGTCTTCGGGACAGTTATTTGCTTCGGGCTCGAACAAACAAGAGCCGTCATCGACAGTTGCTGATGCCGAATAGTTGGCAGCAGTTGAATAGGTGCATCCCGCAATCTCATTGACGCTGAAATCGCACGTACCGTCATCATAGTTCGCCGCGGCGTTGTAGTTGATAGCTGAAGAGTAGGTGCATCCATTAATGACCGTTGGATATTGGCATGAACCATCATCAAACGTTGCATTTGGATTGTAGTTCAGGGCATCCGCGTTGGTGCATCCATCGATGCCGGCAGGGAAAATACACTCTCCCGAATCTTGCGTAGCCAACGGATTAAAGTTCGAGGCAAAGGAGTAGGTGCATCCAACTACAGGTTGAGGGTAGAGGCAACTGCCATCATCGAACGTGGCATTCGGATTATAGTTGATAGCTAGGGTATTCGTGCAGCCTAATACGGCAGTGGCAAATACGCACGACCCATCATCGATGGTAGCTGTATTGCTGAAGTTTACTGCATTGAAATAGGTGCAACCCGAAATGCCAGATCCGAAAACACATGTGCCGTCATCGGATGTGGCGACTGCATCGAAATTTAATGCACCTGCATAAGTACATCCTTCAATGATGCATGAACCATTATTAAGTGTCGCAGAGGGATTGTAATTGGTCGCAGTTGAGTTTGTGCAGCCAAGTATCTGATTGGAGTAACACGTGTTAGCTTGTCCCGGAGTACCATTGACGAGGCCGGCAGCACAATAGCTCTGTGCTAGGCTGTTGTCGAAGTTGTAGTTGATTAATTCGAGTGAAGGACCGTTTCCATCAGCTGCTGAAGGCCAGCAGTTAGAATAAAACGTAACCTCATCCACCTGAATATTGGAGGCGTTGTATAGACGGATGTTTTCTCCGATGTTATTGAGGTCGTCTGTATACGCATATACAGGAAGGCCTAAAGCAGCGAAAGTTGCGGTAGTGGCTGCCGCGAGCACAAATCCATTGGCGGGTATGGATGCGCCAATCGGGAAGGTACAATCCACACCTCCGGCAATACGCCAACCCGCGATGTTGACAGCGGCTGAAGTGTTGTTGTGAATTTCTATGAATTCATGACCGGCGTCGGTGAAGCCCAGATATTCATTTGGGTTGAAATGAATTTCGTTGAAGTGGACCTCCGGAACGGTGAGCTCGCAGGTGCCGTCATTGACCGTAGCAAACGGATTGTAATTAAGGGCTTGTACATCGGTACATCCGTTGATGGTGCATGTCCCGTTATCGGTAGTTGCAGCCGGATTGAAGTTGGTGGCGAATGGCGAGGTGCACCCTGCAACCGAAGTAGTGGTGCTGTATAATCTCAAATAATCAAAAGCGAATTCTTCCGCTTGCGCGGTGCATGAAGCGTAAATTCTGATTTGAAGGGAAGTTCCTGTTGCAGAAATATTCGCGGAGAATTGCTGCAGAGCAGGGGTGAGAGGAATGCCTTCTCCTAAGCCGTTTAAATCGGTATCGTGAAAGAGACCTGAGTTTGATTGTGTTCCCGCTGCGGCAAATTGCATGATCTTCGTCCAGGGGCCTCCGTTCATGCTGTATTCAACATAAAGTATGTCATCGTAATCCCATCCTGCTGTTGGATTTCCGGAGCCGAAAAGCCCGCGAAACTGAAGGCCTGTTTGGCCGGTTACGTTTATAGCAGTGAAGGTGATGGTCTTGTTGGGTAGCCCGTCTCCATTGCCCCCGGTGATATTCAAATTTTCGCCTGCCCAAATGAAGTTCCCATGTTTGTTCGAATAGGGGCCGGTGGTATTCGAAATGTTAGAGCCATTTGTGCGGTTGTAGTGGCCGTTGAGGTTGTCGGTAAAAACGGAAGCAGAGGTGTAGCCTGTTCCCAAACCATTGGTCTCAAAGTCCTGCACCCAAATTTGTGCGGTTAATCGCGAAGCATGCAATGCTGCGAAAAGAAGTATAAAAAGCTTACGCATGGGGCTTCTTGTTACTAGTGATTGTGATGTTAATACACCCCGGAACCCACTATTCTTGGTTGAGCTTAAAAATTTATTCTTCAGGTGATTTTTTAGGTTTCACGACCGAGAACATCCTCGAAACATTGAATCCGAATTGTATATCTCCTTCTTTCCAATCACCCGTCGTTTCCGTAATAAATCCCTTTTCATTCATCGGCTTGCTATTAGTGAAGTGAAGCTGGAAAACGTGTCCTCCTGTTTCTATGTCGAACCCGAGTGAAAGGGAATTTTTATAGATGTCTTCGATTTGTCCTTCGGGAACAGCAACCCATTCCACGTTGAAGGATGATCGCTTGGTGATTTTATAGCGACCTCCTATGCCCAGAGCGTATACATCATTGGTTACCGATGAATCTGCAACCAGATTCCTGTGGACCAGGGTGGGAGCTACTTGTAGTGAAAGTGCATCATTCATTTTACGCGCTATTAAAAGCTGATGGCAGTAGTAAAGGCGAGAGGAGAAATAATTAGTGCGTTCCGGGTCTGCAAAGGGCGTTGTGCGCACAACAGCTGATGAGAACCAGGAAATGGTAACGGGAACATTTTTAGAACCGGTCGATTGGCGGATGATTTTGTATTTGATAAATCCGTCAATTTCTTTGTTCACATTGGAACGTCCGAAGCCGACCATCAGGCGATCGTTCACGCCGTATTCAAAACCGAGACGCATATAGGCCTGGTCGAGCCCCCACAAATCGCTTACTCCGGAGTTGATGGTGCCAAATCGATGCGAGATACGAAAGTCAAGATGACCGGCAGCAGCATTTTCTACTGAATGCATGTTGATGACACGAGTCGATTTAAACGTGGCAATAGTGTAGTCGAGCGTTGGTTCGTCCTCACCCAATAGTGAAAGTAAATCGGTAGTATCTTCTTGGGCACGGAGGGCTGGAAATAAAAACAGAGCTGATACAATCAGCCCTGCTTTTAGAATGTTTATGCTTTTCAATCGCATTATTTTTTCAATTCGGTGAGTGATGACTTCGTGGTTATTTCAATCACGTTCGAGATGTTGTCTGATTTATCGCCCGGAATCTTTACATCGAAATCGCTGGCTTTGATGCTGAACTTCGCATCGGTATCGATTTTACCGCCGCCTACAACGAAGGTTGCGTCTGTACTGACTGGTTTTGTTACACCATGCATGGTAAGTTCGCCTACAACTTTGGCTTTGTAAGTCCCTGCTACTGCCACGTTCACGGCGGAAGGGTTTTCCAATTTGCCTTTGAAATTGGCTTTCGGAAACTTATCACTTTCCATGTAGGTCTCATTGAAGTGTTCACCCATGAATGCATTTTCGAATATGAACCCTTTCACGAGTGTAGCAATCTCAATGGCTCCGGAGGCAGCATCATAGACGATGGAAGCTTTGTTATTCGTCGCTTCTATTTTTTCCAATTTAGCGTTCGAGAAAAAACGGATCGTTCCGTCTTTGGTGAAAAACTTTTGAGCCTGGATGTTGAGTGAGGTGGCCACCAGTGCGCCTAAGAAGAAGATTTTTTTCATGCTTTTTATTTGGTTTGATTTACAACAACGCCTTGATTCAATTGAACCTCTCCGAAGATATCGTTCAGAAAGCCGTTGCATATTCCTTTCACTTCAATCATAGTGCCAGGCTCTTGCTGTGGAGCTTGGGCGCCTATCATAAGCGTTACGCTTACCGTACTCATCTCCGTGTCTGTTTTCATGACAACCTGAGTGTTTCCCGAGGCATCGGTGGTGATTGATTCTACCTCGCCGGATATTTGTATCACTTTGTCTTTGTACTTCACCCAACTTGCCGCTTCGTCTGTGGCAAATTCAGTGAATAGTTGACTGGCGCTGACCGTAGCGAATGGCTTTTCGTCTTCTGCTGTGCGATGAGGTTTGTTCCATAAATAGAAACCGATTCCTGCTGCGATGACAGCCGCGAAAAGTAGTATGAGTAGTATCTTTTTCATTGTTTATTCTAGAAATCCGTTTATTTCCCAGATAGTGAAAGCCTGTTTATCGCACGCACTGATTGTCTTACCTTTTGGCATTACAGCCCCGCACACCGGAGAGTCAATTACTCTGCATATAATAGATTCTTTATTAGCGAAAACGAGATTATAAGTAGTTAGATCGGGCGATTCACCTCCCGCCGTTGAGTGGCAATCAGTGCAGAGGTTGTCAATTATTGGCTTTAATCTGGTGTTGTATGTGGTCGAAGTGTCAGGACAGATTAAGTCCTGATTTGTTGCCGGATACAGATAAGCCTCATTATCGTAGTAGCACGAATGCAGCAATGAAATCGCGATAATGAAAATGAACGCAGTGGTAATTGATTTCATGGTCATTAATTATTGGGCATTCCTGCGTCAATCCATGATTGTATTTGGCTCTTGATACAATCGCTCAACTGATTATTCGGAGGCATTGGATTATTGGCGTCGTTCACCCGATCCATCAGGCCATTCGAGGTTACAGCTGCCTGTATATCACTATAGGTCACCAAAAGCAATCCGGCTTCCGGGTCATTGCCGCTGTGACAGCCGGCGCAGTTGTTTTCGATGATAGGGAGAATATCGTCAGCAAATGCAAAAGTGCTATCGCATTCAATACAGCTGTTGTTTTGTGCTCCTTGTTGTATCCAATCTGCAATTAATTGCATCTCAACTTCAGTTAGCGGGGTGGCGTCCGGAGGAGGCATAATCTTGTCTGGATCCGTTTCCGCTATTGCATCGTCCCATAGTTCCGAACTATTCAAGTCTCCTGGGACGACATAATTCATAACCTGTTCGTAGTTTGTCAAGACAATATTGTCGTTGTCGTTGGTAGGAGTATTATGACAACCGGGCATGGAGCAGTGAGACAAAATAATCGGAAGAACAGTATTAGCGAAGTAAACGGTATCATCGCTGCAAGGGTCTATAACGGTATCATTCGGATTGACCCCACCGTTATCGTCAGGCGGAATGATATCCGTTATAACGTCCGGGTGGTGTTTGCAAGCCATTAGAATAGCCAACAAAACAATTAATAACGACCATTGGAACTTTTCCTTCTTCATAGGAATTTGCAGGGTATAAAGGTAGCCTAAGGGCAATGTGTTAGGAATTGACATAGGTCAATTTTTCAACACTTTAAACTAAGTGAGTCAAGGTTTATTTTGCCCAGGAGGTCTAATTCGGTCGTATAAAACCGAATGAACCCGTACAATCGGTGAGTTCCAGGACGTTCGATTCATTGCCCAGCTCTACGAGTTTTACAGAGAAGCTGGTGTTCAATTGCAACGCACTATTGCCTTGAAGTCCGGCATTGAAATCTTCGTATCCGAGTAGATTGAGAACGCTGCCATTATTGAACGGCGTGGTGGAAACAAATGTCTTTCCTTGCCAGCGGTACGTAATGAACGCGCGCTCGTAGTTGGGCTCTCCGGCTGTCCAATCCACGTTAATGGATGGAGCAGGCATAATGTGATGATCTTCGTCGCAGAACTCGTTTATTGGGAAGCTTCGATTGAATCTGAGTGAATAGCTTCCTTCGTCACCCGTTACGTCGTTGACATAAAAAATTTCGATGCGGTTTTCCGTATTAGTATCAAATTCAAGAGTAACAGATTCTTGTTCATCGACAATCCCGTTTATATCCCAATGAGTGGCGCGAAGTGCTGGTATTTCAGGGAAGTAAAGACGAATTTCCTGCTCATCGCCTTTATCCTCCAGCACTTCATAAAGAAAGGGCGCAGAAAGGCGCCGGTGTTGACCAGCGTATATAGTTTGCTGGATTTGAATCTCATTTTCCTCCCATGAGCTTTCATCTTCTAATTCGAAAGTTGTAGAGGCTTGATAAATTCCCTCTGTATCAAAGAAAAAGGTAGTTGAACTAAGTGTGTTTGAACCTTGTATGTCAAAGCTAGCTTCGTCTATTTGATCAATGCCATTTATGCTCAACGTACATTCTTCAAATTCTGAAGCACTAGCCTCTTCGGCAAATAGTATTTGATTGTTGGAAAAGATCTCAAGATTCCCACAGTCACTTAAGTCGATGCCTTCGCTGTCATTCACGGTTAGTGAAAATTCGGGTTCACAAGTGGGGCATGCAGCGTTGGTGAATGAACTTGTCCATTCCATTACCCCAAATTTATTGCGTTCTATAGTACCCGTTTGAACAAGTCCGTTTTCTCCGGCTGAGAGTGTAAACGGCTCGCCGTTGCGGTATCCGCTGATCGTAAAAACAGGTGTTTCAACATCAGGGGTAACGTAGTCTTTGTGCTCGCATGACGAAGCCAAGATGGCTATGCCAATCATGAGTAGGATAGAATGCTTCATCGGGTCAATTTCAATTTAAAGTAGAACGATAGCATTGAGTTGCGGTTTACGGCATTTCCGAAAAACGAATTAACCGTTATATCGGTAAGGCCGTGACGATAGGAGGCCCCCACCGATTTATTTCTGCCCAGTGCATATTCGTAACCGAGACCTACGCTTTGCTGCAAGCTGCGAAAGCCTTGGACGTATCCGCGGGCTTTCACCTCGCTGGCTGCTCTTGATTCGTAACTGGATGAGGTGCCTGTTTCAATGCGGTTATCAGTTGTCACCAACACCGAGCCTTCCGTGAACATACTCACACTGTGTTTGGTGGAGAGTCGATAAGAAGCTCCAAGCGAAAGTCCTGTATGATAGAAACGATCTGTGTGGTAGCTGTAGGTCGTTTCGCTGAATCCTTCACCGTATTGGCGTTGGGTTGAAACATAGGGTGCCGCAACTCCGGATACGGTGAAGAATTGTCCCGCCAGGTAGTATCTCATTTTCTTGCGCCACTTATAGTCAATGCCCAAACCAATAATGGGATCTAATTGAGCCAGACCTGAACCAAAACCGTAATCAGCCCACAGCTTGGTTCCGAGTGAAGCAAATAGACTCCAACGTTTAATAGGCAGTTGGGGCAGCGGTTTATGCTCTGCTAATTGTGTTTCTGCCTTTAAGAGCTCAGCAGTTAAATAGGGAATATCCGAAGGAGGGCTGTTTCTTTTTTGCCCTTGATTTTCCTGAGGTTCAACAGTGAATAATTGATTGTTGTTAGCGTTTCCGGTCTCGAATTCGTTGCTTGCGATTGCTTCGGTCGATTGTGATATCGTTTGTGAAGATGGTTGTGATTTCCCTTGTAGATTGCTTCGTAAAGGCGACAGCTGACCGGGCAACCCGACGCCACTACTCATCGGATCACCCCTGTCAACTGCCTTGGTAGACTGGTCCTGCGTTGCCTCTAACGATTCAACAGCGGGACTTTGTCTATTCTTGTATAATGTGTTTCTATCTTCATTCAAATTAATCGTCGTCGATGAATCGGTTGAAGATGTCCTTTGCTCGATTGTCGATTTTGTTGTTTGCTTTTCGGCTAAAGCGTTGCTCACTTTGTTGTCTGGCAGCGATAGGAAAACCGAAGTCACGGAGATCAAAATCATCGCTGCCACGCCCATCCTTCTCCACAGAATTGCACGCTTTTGTCGGCGGTAGTTACCCAGCGCTGTGTGCATATATTCCTCTCGGAATTCTAGCCCTTCCGGGATGAAATTGTCGTCGATATGTGATTTCTTTTCAATCATTTTTTTTCAGCTTAGAAATCCCCAATGCCTCGCGGATGCGACGCTTGGCATCCGAGAAGTGCCATGCACTGGTGCCTTCACTGATACCCAGCATTTCCGAAATTTCGTGGTGCGAATAACCGTCGATGGCGAAAAGGTTGAAAACCTTCAATGTCATAGGTGGGAGTTCCAGCGCTTTGGAGCGAATGGCCTCGAGCATTTCTTGCTGAGCCCCCGATAAATCACCTTCTTCGGTTGTTTCCATCAAGAAATCCGGAAGTCCCACACGATTGCGGTCTTTCCAAACCTTGTTTTTTTTGAACTCGTTGATTATGGTGTTGATAGTAACCCGCCTCGCCCAGAGCTCGAAAGGGACTTCCGGTCTGTATTGCTTGAGATTGAGCAGAATCCTCACAAAACCAAGGTTCATGTATTCGATTGCTTGCTCTTTGTCTGTCGCATATCGCCAACACGTTCCTATTAGTTGCTTATAGAGCAGCTTGTAGAGCTCACTCTGAGCACGTTGATCATCTTTCAGACAACGTTCAATGAGGCTGTAATCAATGCGGTTATCCAATGCAGGTTGACACTCGATTCCGCTACACGTGGCTATATGTATAAACTAAATTCAGAAGCAAACACTTTGAATCCGAATATTCATACAACGGGAATGGGCGAAATCTTGGGTTGTGGTTAAAAAAAATTGGTTGCAGTGGCTCGGCGAAAGTAAGAAACAGCTTTGCGTAATTTCCACAACACGGTCAAGAATGTACCAACTAAACAGAAAACTCCCTTAAGAGTGTTCCTATTTTATTCTGTTTTCCAGCAAGTCATTTTCTTAAATATCCCACGTAATCTTCACAGTATCCGAAGTTGGATGAGCCTGACAGCATAGAATGAAACCACCTGCTATTTCTTTGTCGGTAAGAGCATAATTGGCATCCATCTTTACGGTGCCTTCCAGTAATTTACCCATGCACGATGTGCATACTCCGCCTTTGCAGCTATAGGGTGCATCAACACCTGCGTCAATTGCAGCGTCAAGAATGCTTTTGCCTTGTGCTTCCAATTCGAACGAGGTTTCTGTTTCGTCTATGATGGTTGTGATTTTTGCCATATTAGTTCGTGTTAAATGATTCGAGAATGTTGTTTTTGTCTTGCCAATCAATGGCGTCAAGACGTTTTCCTATGAGTTGGTTGTTTAAAAAGAAGAAGGAGGCAGGAATCGTGTAGACTCCTATTTCTTTCAAGGATACTGTATGCAAGAAGGTAATGTCGGTCGGCATGTTTGTGCGCATGACCTCCATCTTATCGGGAGCATCATCCGTGATGCAATAAAAGCGAATTCCGGTTTCACGATACGATTCGAAGTGTGTTTTTAACGAACGGATTTCTTTCAAGCATGGTCCACACCAGGACGCGTAGCAAATAACGATGCTGCTGTCGCTTAGAAGCGATTGTAGTGTGGTTGAATTTCCTGAGGCATCAGTTACAATCACCGTCGAAGAGTCTATGGAAGGTGCTGTTCGGTACCTCCAAAAGTAGAAAATAGCGACAGCGGCAAGCACAACGAGTAGGGTGTAGTTTTTTTTCATGCGCTTCTCTTCATGCTAAAAACGCAACACGCTTTGTATGGCAGCCGACACCTTCTCTGCATTGGGAAGCATGGTTTGCTCTAATGTACTGTTCAACGGTATGGCGGGTAGGCACTCAGAGCCCAACGTTATAACTGGGGCATCGAGCGAAGTGAAACACTTTTCGCTAATCAAGCCACTGAGCGAACGAGCAAAGCTGTTTTGCGCAGGTTCTTCCGTGAGCACTAAGCACCTGTTGCATTTACGAACGGCTGAGAAGATGGCCTCTTCATCGAGCGGATGAATGGTACGGAGGTCAATGATTTCCACTTGACCGGGTAGCTCTTTCGCTGCGGCTTTCGCCCAGTAAACGCCCATGCCGTAGGTAATCACAGCAACGCTTTTTTCGCTGGTAGCTTCCAACGCGATACGTGCTTTCCCCAGCGGTATCACGTAGTCTTCCGAAGGTTCTATGGTGCGCGCATCCTCTGTTCCCTTCACTTTACTCCAGTACAGTCCTTTGTGTTCGAGAACCACCACGGGGTTCGGATCATAGAAAGCTGCTTTCAATAATCCTTTTAAATCGGCTCCGGTAGAAGGATACACGATTTTAATTCCTCGGATGTTGGCCAGCACGCTTTCTACGCTGCTGCTATGATAAGGGCCACCGCTGCCATAAGCGCCAATGGGGACACGGATTACAGCGCTTACAGGCCATTTACCGTTACTCAAATAATAACTTCTACTCACTTCAGTGAAAAGCTGGTTCAACCCGGGCCAGATATAATCAGCGAATTGCACTTCTACGATGGGTTTTAATCCGGCAGCGCTCATACCCACTGTACTTCCAATAATAAATGCTTCCTGAATCGGAGTGTTGAACACGCGGTTGTCTCCAAACTTTTCAGCTAGCGTAGCCGCTTCGCGGAATACACCTCCGAGTCTTCTTCCTACATCCTGTCCATATAACAGGGCCTCGGGGTGTTTAGCTAATATCTCTTGCATCGCGAACAAGGCACAATCGACCATCACTGTAGGTTCTTTTCCGGCCGGCGTGCGCTCGCCTTGCTCTTGCGTTATCGGAGTTGGAGCGAAGTCGTGCAGGAAGAGGTCTTCCGGGTGTGGATCTTCGGCTTGTAAGGCTTGCTGATATTGGCTTTCAACTGATATTCTTGCTTCTTCAGAAAGCTTGAGCAATTGCTGCTCATCGAAGCCCAGTGATTTTAACTGCTTGATGAATTTCGGAAACGGATCCCGCTTTTGTGCGCTCTCTAAATCATCGCGGTACCACTCTTTACGCACACCACTGGTGTGGTGACCCAGCAAAGGGACCTTGCAGTGGATGAGCCACGGACGGCGATTCTTCCTGATGTCGGATAGAATTTCGTGCAATGCGTTGTAGCATTCCATGAAGTCAGTGCCATCGACCTGTTTTACGCGAATACCGGGAAAAGCTTTGGCGAACACAGAGGCATCACCAAAACGAATTTCAGACGAATGCGCGCTAATGTCCCATTCATTGTCTTGCACGAAATACAGAATAGGCAGCTGTTTTAGCGAAGCCATGTGGAACGCCTCACTTACCTCGCCTTCTGTCATGGCTGCATCACCGATGGAGCAAACGACAACGGCATGCTGGTCTTGCTCGGAAACGAGCTCTTGCTGCTCTTTGTACTGAATGCCCATGGCAACGCCCGTGGTTGGTATGGCCTGCATGCCCGTTGCTGAACTCTGATGCGGAATTTTGGGCATGCCGTCTCTGCGCAGTGATGGATGGCAGTAGTAGGTGCGACCTCCGGAAAATGGATCGTCGCGCTTGGCCATCAACTGCAGCATCAATTCGTAGGGCGTCATCCCTATGCCAAGCATGATGCTGTCGTCGCGATAGTAAGCGCTTAAAAAATCCTGGGGCTTGAGTTGCAGGCCCAAAGCCAGTTGGCAGGCCTCGTGTCCGCGCGATGTGGCATGTACATATTTGGAGGTCACTTTCGCATTCTCTTCGTAAACGTCGGCCATGCTTTTAGCGGTGGCCATCAATTCGAATGCACGCAATAAAATATCGCTGCTCAGGAGTTGCTCTTTTTTGCCTTCTTTCTTTTCTGCGGTCGACGACATACTGCCTTTCGGGTTGATTGGAGCGCAATTTACACGCGAATGGCGGGAACTTTATTTTTTAATCGCAAGGAGTCTTCTTCGAGCTTTAATTTGCACCTGTGCAGCTATCCTTTTTCAAATATCAAGGCACCGGTAATGACTTTGTCATGATTGATAATCGTGATGGGGAAATGCGCTTAGCGGTGGAACAAGTAATTCGGTTATGTGATCGAAAGTTTGGAATTGGAGCCGACGGTGTTGTTTTACTTGAACCTCATCCGACGGAAGATTTTCACATGAACTTTTACAACCCCGATGGCTCACAAAGTTTTTGTGGCAATGGAAGCCGCTGTGCAGTTGCCTTCGCTCGCTCTCTGGGAATGGTCGGAAACCACGGCATGTTTGCAGCCATCGATGGCCACCATGCTTTTATCGTAAATGACGGTGAAATCGCTATTCAAATGCGTGATGTGGATGCTGTTAAATGGGAACACGAGCAATGTGTGATTCATACGGGTTCGCCTCATCTGATTCGAAAAACGGAGGATCCGGATATCATTGATGTAGCTCTCGAAGGAGCTTCTATTCGCTACAGTGATCCATTTTCTGCCGAGGGTATCAATGTCAATTTTGTCCGGTTGGGCGAGGGAGAGCTTTGGATGCGCACCTATGAGCGCGGAGTGGAGGCAGAGACGTTGAGTTGTGGCACCGGTGTTACAGCAGCAGCTCTTAGTTTGGCCGCCTTGCAACCTACAGTTGGTGAAGTAATCGTGCATACGCGCGGGGGCGAGTTAAAAGTAAAGCTGGAGCGTTCTTCCGATGGAGGCTTTCATGATATATGGTTGTGTGGCCCGGCGCAATCGGTTTTTCAAGGAGTCATTGATCTATGAAAAGACTACAATTGTTGAAGCTTGTATTCTTTGTTCTCTGGATGGGCGCATGTTCCCTTCCCGGTAATTGCTTCACACGTCTTACGCCGAGTGCGAAATTTTCGGTGCTGACCTGTTCACCGGGTCCCGACTTGTACTCACTGTTTGGGCATTCGGCCTTTCGCCTGCAGGATACATTGGGAGGAAAACCGCTCGATGTTGTTTTTAATTACGGTGTCTTCGATGCCTTTGATGACGGTTTTTATGTAAAGTTTGCCCGAGGCAAACTTGACTATCGTCTCCAAGCTGAGTACTACGAATATTTCATCGAAAGTTATGCGCAAGAAGGAAGAGGAGTATGGGAACAGGAATTGAATTTCAACCCCATGCAAAAGCAGCGCTTGTTTGATCTGCTGCAGTCCAATGTTCAGGAGCCCAATTGCGTGTATCGCTATGATTTTTTCTTCGATAATTGCTCGTCGCGCATACGCGATATGATTATTCGCGCCGCAGCTGATGCACCAACGGAAGGAATGGGTTTTCGGTACATTTCCTTGGATACTCTTCTGTCGGTCAACAAAGTCGGTTTCAATCATCCTTGCAAGCACGGAACAACCTATCGAGAGGCTATTCAAAAGTACCTCGACTTTCAGCCTTGGAGTGATTTCGGAATTGATATAGCACTGGGTCAGCCATGCGACAGGATAATAGGAGACTACGGTTTTATGTTTTTACCCGATTCTCTGATGCGTGAACTGGAATTGGCTGAACTCGACGGACATCTTTTGTGCAGTAATCCAACGGAAATTCTACCCAACAAAACGAAGTTTGTCGTACACTGCATCACAGCACCACTTTCGCTGCTGTTGATATGGCTGGTCATCCACGCCTCGATTTCCTATCGCTATCGAAGGAGTGAAAGGAAACTATTGGCTCATGAAGGTATACTGCTGTCAATAACCGGATTGATTTCCTTGCTGGTTATTTTTCTGTGGTTTATGACTGACCATACCACAACTCAGAACAACTGGAATTTACTCTGGGCGAGTCCGCTTAATCTGCTGCTCTTGTTTTTCGCGAGAAAACGCCAAACGGTGCGCATATTTTCCCTCGTTCAGCTTGCAGCCTGTTCGTGCATGTTGATTGCTTTTCCTTGGCTACCTCAGTCATTGCATGTGGCAACACTTCCGATTGTATTGATGTTGATAATTACGTACTACAGGCTCCACCGAAATACGCGTATTATTGAGCATTAAATCACTCTAATTGTGATACTATGAAATCACTCACCAGGTGGTGTACCTTATCCTTGTTTGTATGGATTCTTTTTTCGGGATGCACCCGTCGAGAGCCTACGTCTTGGGATTCTGACTTACGTGGGCCGCTCGCATTTGGAAAACTCTCGATGGATGACGTTGTTGCGGATTCCTTGCTTTATGCTGACGAAGCGGGTTTGTGGCATCTTTTCTATGAAGAAAGCCTTACCGACTTTGAGTTGGATTCCATTGTCGAGATTCCTGATACAGTTATCGTCAATGAATATCCGCTTCTTGTCAGCGGTGCATTTCTGCCTGGCTTTACGTTGCCAATTGCGCAGGTGCAACAAATAAACATCCAGCATCCAACCGTTCAGTTAATGCATGCCCGCATGAAAAGTGGTCAGCTGCGCTATCGAGTGGTCTCTCCTGTTGACGGCTTTCTGAACTGCTCTCTCAGTATTCCGGGTCTAACATTGAATGGCGTGCAGCAAACTATTGCCGTCAATACAACTCCACCCCCTGCAGGCCAGGATTTTATTTCGGAGGGATTTATTGACCTTGCAGGCGCTGAATTGGATTTGACCGGTGAATCGGGTAGCTCATTTAATCGAATAGCGGTTGCATTTAATGTTGTGGTTGATCCGAATTCTTCACAATCAGCCATTGTCGCGGCAGGCGATGAGATTACACTTGAACTATCTTTTGTGCAACCGAAGCTGGCTTATGCACGCGGTTATTTCGGAACTCATCATTACGACTTGAATGAGCAAGTCGATTTCTCGGCTTTTGCCGCTATGCCGGAAGGCGCGCTCAATATAGAAGGAGCTTCGATGCAGTTTAATATTCGGAATGCGGTAGGTATTGATGCGCAAATTGATTTTGAACAGATCAGTAATTACAACCAAAACAATCAAGCTTCCATAGTGTTAGAGCATCCTACGCTCTACAATGCAATCAACATTACCCGTGCTCACGATAATGATGGAAGCGTGCAGGCATATGAGTACAATTTCGATGTGAATGCTTCCAATAGCAACCTTGATGCTTTCCTGGAGAATTTACCCAATCAATTTACCTTACAGGGTGATGTAGTGGTGAACCCATTGGGAAATGTTTCTGATGGAAATGATTTCATCTATACCGATGATGCGCTGGAGGCCAATATCATCATGGATATACCGATGCGTTTCGGTATGCAAGATCTGCATCTGACCGATACATTGCGTTTGACGAATACGGCAGAAGAAATTCCTCTCGATGGCGAGCTTCTTCTTTGGATTAACAACGGTTTTCCCGTTGAGGGGCTCGTAAGCCTTTACATCATCGAAAATGGGAATCGTATAACATTAGCAGAAAATCTTCAGATAGACTCTGCCGTTCCAACGACTATTCCGGCGTCGCCAACACCCGCTGAGTCGTGGCTGACAATCGAAGTGAACAGAGAACAGCTTTCGAAAATTAATGAGGCTAATCCCTTGCTTATTGATGTGACGCTCCAAACACCTGCTGCGCCTGCGACGGTTGGAATCTATGTAGACCAACATATAGATTTCAAGTTGATTTTGGATGGCACATACACAATTCAATACGGAGAATGAATATGCTAAAACACCTCAAGCTTTTTGCATTTCTGCTCATTGCAATCTACACCAAAGCACAAATGCCATCGCTTCTTCTCATGAGTAACGATACCCTTTGGAAAGGAAAAAGCATGATGGCGCTTCTCAACGGGGATGCAAGCATTGCCTCCAATGCATTGGATGTTGATTTCATGCGAAAGTCATTGTTGGGCGGTCATATTGAACGAGAGCATATAGACGATTTGCTCAAGAACATGCCGGAGGAGTCGCGTGTCGGTTATGCTGTAAACGTACAGATGGAGTTACTGAATTTTCGTGATACTCTTTTTGGAAAACCAAATCTGGGCATGCGGGCAGCCTTGAGCACGCACTATCACGGATTTCTGGGCTTTGGGCCGGAAGCATTCGAAACTATTTACCGAGGCAACGCAACCGATGCTGGCATGAGGACAGAGTTAGGACCTCTCTCCCTGCAGAGTCAATCATGGCAAAAATTCGGATTCGGAATATTCAATAAAACTACACTGAGTGGTATAACCCTTTCGTTGGTGGAAGGTCAATCGTTTCGCTCTCTAAACGTTGAAGGTGCGAGTTTATACACTTCGTCCCTGGGCGACAGTTTATCCGTGCAGCTGGTTGGCGATTATTTCCGATCAGACACCACCCGCAATGGTTGGGCTAATGGAAGCGGAATAGGAGCGTGTATCGATTTTGATTACAACTTGCCTCTGAAGGACGAGTCGGGGTTCGTGAGTTTGACTGTGCGTAATCTGGGTTTTGCAGTCTGGAATGACCGAAGTGAACGCTATCTGGTCGACACGCGGTTGGATTGGGAAGGCCTTTATGTGAATGATTGGCTTAGCGGAGAAGAGGATTCACTGGCGATGCCGCAATGGGGTGACTCACTCAACCAAGGCAGAACCCAATTGTCCGTTGTTCAGCCGCTTCCTGTCAGCATTCAAATGCGTTATCTGCGCAAATGGAAGGGAAGCCATTTTTGGGAAACAGGGTTTTCATTTAGTCCGAACAGAGCGGCTGTACCTCTCGTTTATGCAGGATTATCACATGCCATAGGCAGCGGTTTCTGGATAAGCGAACGATTGAGTTATGGCGGTTATGGTGGAATTGCACTTGGTTTTGAGGTGCAATGGTTATCTAAACACTCCTGGTTTTTGAGAGCCGGTTCCGCGCAAGTTGAAGGCTGGCTTCTCCCCATGAGTGGTGGAAGAAGCGCGTACTTCAATGTGGGTAAGAATTTTTAAAGCGACATGAATTCGATGGAATTGAAAAATTTACAGTTTGCCGATAGTGGTAATTTTATTCTTTTGGCAGGGCCTTGTGTGGTGGAAAGTGAAGAGTTGCTGCTCGAAGTGGCGGAGAAGGTTTGTGCAATTAGTCAACGATTGCAAATACCTTACGTGTTTAAAGCATCCTATCGCAAAGCCAATCGCTCGCGAAGTGATAGTTTCAGCGGTATCGGCGATGAGAAGGCTCTTGAACTGTTGCGAATGATCGGTGATCGTTTTGGTGTGCCAGTAGTTACCGATATTCATACGGCGGAGGAAGCAACACTTGCCGCCCAGTATGTCGACGTGTTGCAGATTCCGGCATTCTTATGCAGACAAACCGATCTATTGCATGCCGCCGGCAGAACGGGTAAGGTTGTCAATATCAAAAAGGGTCAGTTCCTTTCACCCGAAAGCATGGTGCATGCCGTCAATAAAGTGAAGGAAACGGGTAATAATAATGTGTGGCTCACCGAACGCGGAACCACATTCGGATATCAGGATCTGGTTGTCGATTACCGAGGCATACCTGCCATGCGTGAATTTGCGCCGGTGATTATGGACTGCACTCATAGTTTGCAGCAGCCCAATCAATCCAGCGGAGTGACAGGTGGTCGTCCGGAATTGATTGAGACCATGGCTCGTGCAGCAATTGCAGTGGGTGCTGATGGTCTCTTTATTGAAACACACCCTAATCCGTCTGTCGCCAAGAGTGACGGTGCGAACATGCTGAGGCTCGATTTACTCGAGAGCTTGCTGGAGCGAATGGTTCGCTTGAAAACATTGGTGAATGAATTTAATCACGAGCAATTATGACAAGAAGGATAACCTTGTTTTTGTTCTTTCTATGGGCAGTCAATCTCACCGGTGTCGGCCAGGTGGACACCGTTTTTTTGAAGTCATTTGGTGCTGCATTTTACGAAGATGCTACTGAGATTATCAGTCGAGCCGATGGCGGGTATACGGTAGTTGGAACTACCGGCAGCAATGAAACCGGCAGCACCGATGTTTTCGTTGCATCATTTGATGAAGACCTCAATTGTATGTGGAGCCGCAATTATGGCAGTGCAGATGTTGATTGGGGTATGAGCATAGTTGAAGATCTGTCGGGTAACTTTATCGTGTGCGGCTATACGCTCAGTACAAACGGCAGTTATGATATGCTGGTCATCAAGATCAATGCTACAGGAGATCTGATGTGGCAGCAAACGTTTGGTGGAGCAGATTGGGACTTTGCCAAAAAAATATCTACTCATCCATTGGGAGGTTATTTGATTTGCGGAAGCACCTACAGCGGCGGGAATGGTGATCAGGATGGTGTCGTATTGCACATCGACGGACAGGGTTTGCTCCTGAACCAATGGTATTTGGGCGGATCCGGTAAAGATGACACAGGTGATATTTTGCGCCTGGAGGATGGATGGCTTATAGGAGGTTATCAAACTACCAATGAGGTAATGACGGGAACATTATGGAAATTTGACCTCCTCGGAAATGTGATGTGGGAACGGATACTGGAAGACACCAACGGATATGACCGCGAGGTTTCAGCGCTTACAACTTCCAATGGGCAACTATTTGCAACCGGCCCTGTATACACTGCCTTGGGCATGAAGTCGTTTGAATTAAGAATTCCATTGGATAATTCTACTGCATTTGAAGTGGTGGAAATACAGGATTTTGAATTCATTTATCGCGATTGTGCCGCGGTTAACGATAAAATTGTTTTCGTTGGCTCGAAAATAACCAATGGCATTGAGCTGGGGCGTGTCGTCCGAAAGCATAGCGAACTCTACTTCACGGGCGTTTTTGAGTTTACCGGCCAGAACAGAGCAAAATTTAATAGCGTTATTTGGCATGGTGATGCGCTGATCATGTGTGGAGCATTCAAAGCTTCATCAACTGAAAATTGGCAGGCACTTATTCTGAAGTACACCTCTCCAATTATGAACGAGGTCAACGTGGAACCTGAATTAGCTCCTTGCTTTTCAGTCGAAGTTGAGGAGACGAATATGCCGGTAGAAGGTGACATGGGAGTGCTATATACACTGACCGGACAAATCGTAGATAGTTCTTTCGAGTGGAACCACAACAGTAATCAATGCGGATTAGCTTCGGGATTGTATCTTTTCCGTGCAGAGGGAAAACGCACTTTCGCGTTTTGGGTTGACTAAGATGTGCCCTGCGAATAGCGCGCTACGAAGTAGTAGTCGCTACCACTTTCGTAGGCCTCCTTGAGCCGGTTCGAATCAAGTGGTAGTTTTCGGTTCCAAAAATCGGAAAGTGTCCAAATGGAATAGTGATGTTCATCCAGAAACTCTTTGAGGTGGTGAGGCATCGTTCCGTAAAATTCGGATGCTCCTTTTCCGAATTCAAAAATGAGAAGGGGTTTATCGGTTTCCAGAATTTCTGTGGCGCCTTTTAGCACATCGAGCTCACCGCCTTCTACATCAATTTTAATAAGACTTATTTCATAATCGCGCGCTGACATCACATCATCGAGCTTGCGAACTTCTACTTCAATGGTTTCGATGTTGGGCTTCTCATTTTTGTATTTCCGCTGTTGCAAACCACTGTATGCGGGGTCATCTTGCACCACATTGAACAACATGTTTCCCGAGCGGTTGCTTAAGGCATAAGGGTATACGGCAGCGCGTTCGGTGTAATTCTTTTTAAGCGATTGGTAGAATGCAGGGATAGGTTCAAATGCGGCGTGGCGGCCTTGCTTGGCAAATTCCAGAAACAAATCCAGAATTTCGCCTTTGTGCGCCCCCACATCAATGCAATTCGAGGAGGTATTTAAATGATGCGCTAAAATTTTCTTGGTAAGAATATCATACTTCAGATTACGAGTTACCGGCCAATTCAGCGAAATGAAAAGCTGGCGCAAGCTGTTTTTCAGAAGGTGTATGACGGTGGGTTTCACAGGGTGCAAATATATGTTCAGAGCGGTGTTGCGAAGTTGGGATTAACTTGCGACCATGAAATGGATATCTCTAGTTCTTATTACCATTTGTTTCCTGAATAACGCTTTTGCCCAAGCAATCCACGAAGCTGAGATTGAAAGAATAGGAAAGGAATTAGCGCAGCAGGCCATTGCCCGTAAAACAATGAAATTGGCAGTGTTGGATTTTACGGAAGGTGACGTAGCAACGGTCTTTGCGCGCAATATGTCGGATGAGTTGCGAATTCACATGGCAATCCGAAACATGGAATTGACCATTATCGACCGCGCTGCAACCGAGCGCGTAATAGAGGAACAACGTTTGAGCTCCGGACCGCTCTTCGATGAAAACAAAGCCGCTGCGGTTGGGAAATTGGTGAGCGCCGATGCCATCATAATCGGGACTCTAACCAAGCAATCCGGCGCATGGCGCGTTACCGCTAAACTCATCAGCGTCGAAACCGGCGCTGTAATCGGCGGTTATGCGGGTTGGCTTGAAAACCAACTTTCCTATCCGAGCGAATCGCAGTCGCAGTATGAATTGCCAACAGAACTAGCACTTCCCAAGCGGCTTACTTTTCACGTTGAGTCTTCCGCGGGAGTTCAATGGGTGAATCAAACCTCAGCAGGGGGTGTCGGATTTATTTTCAGTCGTATGAAGTATCGAGGTGATGCGAAACCTTCTCGTTTCGATAAAGGCAAGAAGGGCTTCTTGCTGGGGGTGCATTACTTCGCAGGGATACCGATAATGCCAAATCACGATTATACCTTGGGATATCGAATGGTTGACTCCTACGGAAATGCGGCTCGGTTGAATACTACTGATGTGTACCAAGACAGTTATTTTTTGATACAAGACGGCGCTTCGGTAACCGTTTCCGAATTAAATAGTCCTCAGATGAACGTGCCGATTCAATTGTATAAAGCTGAAAAACTGCGGGTCGACCGTTTAAGAATTGATTTGTCTTGGCGTTACTCCTTATCCCTTCCGAATATGAATGTGTATGCCGAGACTGGTTTGGCTTATTCCAGACAATTCGATAGAAGTACATATCGCTCTTCTTTTATCACACCTCAAAACCAGGAACTGTTGAATTTGGAATTAAACAGCAACTTCGTAGCACCTGGACTACCAACCATTGTGGAGCTGAAAGCAGCCGTTGGCGCGGAGCGTGGACGGTGGGGCATCCACCTCGAGGGAGCAGTCAGCACCCGCAATAGAAACTACATGAGTCCGCTGGATATGTTCCACCATCCGGCTATGGTCAGCTGGAGCAGCATGCAGGCCGACCTTGCCGACGATGGAGTGGGCGAGATAACCCAAAAATCGGCAAGCGAACAATGGTATTACTGGCTCAGCTCCATTATCCAGCTTCGCTATCAGTTGTAATTATTTCTCCAGTATGGCGCGAATATCCGGTCTGAAATAGTTATTGCTCTTCATCACTTTGCCGTCTTCCCTGTAAATTGGCTGACCGTTATCGTCGAGCTTCGACATGTTGGAACGTTGAATTTCCTCAAAAACGGCGGCCATCTTTTCTTGCAGGCCGTGGGCATTGATGGTTCCGCACAAGATGTAGAGCATATCGCCTAAGGCATCGGCTATCTCCACGATGTCACCATTTTTCGCAGCTTCCAGGTATTCTTCGTTTTCTTCCTTCATCAAGTTGAATCGCAGTTCTATTTCTCCGGAGGGCAAGTCTGTTGCCGGCGTCACGCGAACCGGAAGTCGGAAGGCATCGTGGAAATCACGCACGTGGTTAATCGCACGACTGAGTGTGAAAGGGGAGTGATCATTCATGGTGGACAAAACTAGCAGTGTTTTACAACAAGCTTCCAACGGCTGAAATCTTCCCCCGAATTGTTGAAATGTTAAATCTGAAAATTCTTATTTATGGTATTGCTCGAGTCATATGCTTCCTTAATTTCGCCCGACTAATCAAAACCATATGACAAAAAAATCTACATTCATTCAGAGAATCATGATTGCTTGTTTTTTGACGTTGGCAACACAAACGTTGCTGGCGCAAAATATTTGCGATTGTGATGGGAACTCTCACACACCGGGCGTGTTGGCTTGGTTGGGAGATACGTTCGCCGACGACGGCTTCTACTCATGGGAAGGACAGACCGTCAATTTCAACTGTGATACCTGGGGTTATGACTGCGGTGATATCGCAGGAGCACCTACCGACGATCCTTTCGGCGTTTGTGCAGGTAACCTGCCGCCCAACAGCGGCTGTGCTGACAATGCGGTATTCGGTTGTACCGACCCTGCTGCGTTGAACTACAATCCGGATGCAACCACCGAAGACGGTTCTTGCGTGTATCCGACAATTTGCGATTGCCAAGGTACGAACCACACATTTGGTGTACTCGCTTGGATCGGCGACACGTTCGCTGATGACGGCGCCTACACATGGGAAGGTCAGCCGGTAGATTTCAACTGCGCTACATGGGGTTACGACTGCGGTGATATCGTAGGTGCTCCTACCGATGATCCATTCGGTGTTTGTGCAGGTAACCTGCCTCCGGACAATGGTTGCACCGGCGATTTTATCTTCGGTTGCACCGATCCTTCTGCCAATAACTACAACCCGGATGCTACTAATGACGATGGTTCATGTATGTATGATATAGCGGGTTGCACAGATCCTTCAGCGAATAATTTCGACCCAATGGCTACTATCGAAGACGGTTCATGCACCTATGGTACATGTGCTAACTTCATGCTTGAGTTCATGCAAACTCCTTGCGACGCTAACGCCGCGCCGGGTGCGGAATTCATGTTCGTATTCGACGGTGGTTGCACAGTAGCTAACTTGTTTGTCAATCTCGACGGTACTGAGTATCCTTTTGCTGTTGATGCTCCTTTCAACGTCAGCGGCAGCACTTTCGCATTGGTAGGCTTCCCAGCCAACGCATCATTCAGCGCTTATTATGTGTTGACCGATGGCACGCCGAGCGATGTTTTCGACTACACTATCGGCGATTGCTCGCAAGACGCGCTTATTTGTGACTGCGCAGGAACTGCTCACACTATTGGTGTTCTTTCTTGGATTGGCGACACGTTCGCCGATGACGGTGCCTTTACATGGGCTGGTCAGCCGGTTGACTTCAACTGCGCTACATGGGGTTATGACTGCGGCGACGTAGTTGGTGCTCCTGCAGAAGATCCGAACGGTGTTTGCTCAGGTAACTTACCTCCCAACAACGGATGTGGTGCTAACGATGTATTCGGTTGCACAGATCCAACAGCAAACAACTACAATCCGGATGCTACTGTAAACGATGGTTCGTGTACTTATGATGTATTAGGTTGTACAGATCCTACGGCTAACAACTACAACATGGATGCTACCATCGATGACGGAACTTGTTCATATGGCCTCTGCGAAAACCTCGTATTGACTGCAGTGCAAACTCCTTGTCAGCCTGACGCTGATGGAATTCTTGCACCGGGCATGGATTTCACCGTGAGCTACGACGGTGGTTGCAATGCGCAATCGATCGTAATCGTTCTCGATGGAACTGAATATCCATTTGATTTCGCGGCCCCTGACAATGTGAGCGGTTCAGTGTTCTCGTTGGTAGGTTTCCCTGAAAACGTAACATTCACAGCTTACTTCACTTTGTCTGACGGTAGCGCAAGCTCAGAGTCAGAATTCTCTATCACTTCATGTGCTCAGGATGCATTGATTTGTGACTGCGCAGGTACGGCTCACACCATTGGTGTGTTGTCATGGATTGGCGACACGTTCGCTGATGATGGTGCTTATGAGTGGAATGGTCAGCTGGTTGATTTCAACTGTGCTACCTGGGGTTATGACTGCGGCGACGTAGTAGGCGCTCCTGCTGAAGATCCAAACGGCGTTTGCTTGGGTAACCTCCCTCCAAACAACGGTTGCGGTGTTAATGACGTATTCGGTTGCACCGACCCAACGGCCAATAACTACAATGCTGATGCTACTGTAGAAGATGGCTCTTGCACATATGATGTATTGGGTTGCACTGATCCTACGGCGAACAACTATAACATGGACGCAACTATCGATGACGGTTCTTGCACCTATGGCACATGTTCAAACCTGGTGCTCGATGCAATGCAAATGCCTTGCACACCGGATGCTGACGATGTATTGAATCCATCAGTTGACTTCACATTCAACCTCGATGGTGGTTGCACCGTGGCTTCGTTGGTGATTGTGTTGGATGGCACAGAGTATCCATTTGATGTAACTGCTCCTGACAACTTGAGTGGCAGCGTATTCGGTTTGACGGGTTTCCCTGCCAACACGTCTTATAGCGCTTATTTCACATTGTCTGACGGCACAGTAAGTTCGACATTCGAATTCGCTACCGGCGATTGCTCTCAGGATGCGTTGATTTGTGACTGTGCAGGTACTGCGCACACAATCGGTGTATTGTCATGGTTGGGTGATACCTATGCCGATGACGGTGCTTACAACTGGGTAGGTCAGCCTGTAGACTTCAATTGTGCTACTTGGGGTTATGACTGTGGTGACGTAGCAGGTGCTCCTGCTGAAGATCCATATGGTGTTTGTGATGGTAACTTGCCTCCGAACAATGGTTGCGCTCCGGATGATGTATTCGGTTGCACCGACCCATTGGCGAACAACTATAACCCGGCTGCTACTGTAAACGACGGTTCTTGTACCTACGATGTATTGGGTTGCACAGATCCAACAGCTAACAACTACAACCCGGCTGCTACTGTGGATGATGGTTCTTGCACATATGGTTCTTGCTCAAACTTGGTTCTTACTGCAGAGCAAACACCATGTCAGCAAGACAACGCCGGTGTATTGAATCCGGGTGTTGACTTCACCTTCACATTGGATGGTGGTTGCACTGTGGCCTCTATTGTGGTAACGCTCGATGGTGCTGAATTCCCATTCGATGTTGTAGCTCCGGATAACGTGAGCGGCAGCGTGTTCCCATTGACAGGTTTCCCTGCTAACTCAGCGTTCTCAGCTTACTACGTGTTGGCTGATGGCACTGTGAGCGATGTATTTGACTTCACAGTGGGTGATTGCTCGCAAGACCCAATCATCTGTGACTGCGACGGTAATGAGCACACGATTGGTGTATTGTCATGGATAGGCGACACCTATGCTGATGACGGTGCTTACACATGGGCTGGTGTTTCAGTTAACTTCAACTGTGCTACATGGGGTTACGACTGTGGAGATATCGCAGGTGCTCCTGCTGAAGATCCATACGGTGTTTGTGATGGCAACTTGCCTCCGAGCAACGGTTGTGGTATTATCGCAGTGGAGGAGATTGCTTCTATGAACATTGAAGCTTATCCGAACCCAACTTCAGGCATGCTCACTTTGGTGAACCGTGGCGAAGCAGGTAACAAGCAGATCCGTGTGTTCGATCAAACAGGAAAACTCCAGTTTGCTGAGCAACGCACTATGGCTGCAGGTTCTTCAGAAATGTTCAACTTGTCTGCTCTTGCAGCCGGCACATACCATGTGCAGGTTGTCGGTAACAGCGGTGTATCTAACATTACTGTGATCGTTCAGAAATAAGCGATAACAGCAAGCATAAAAAAGCCCTCCCGATTTGCGGGAGGGCTTTTTTTTATCCCTTAAAACGTTTTCGAAAAGCCGGGCTTTTCAGTTAACCAAAACAATCATTCAAAATTGACCAATTAATTCCTTGATGGGTAGACGCGGGTGGGGGAGGAGAGGTTGCATGAGGGGGACTGGGTACTGGGTACTGGGTACTGAGTACTGGGGACTGGTTAGTCGGGAGGCACCCATTCCCCATTCTCCACTCTCAAGCGTCCAATCTTTGGTCTTCATTATCCAGTACCTAGTATCCAGCACCCAGTACCCAGTCCCCAGTCTCCAGTCTCCAGTCCC
>Ga0315903_10001952_pt1 | contig 31059 bp, 23 predicted proteins | sample LakEriMetagenome_7_FD_203524 | JGI IMG/M metagenome (GOLD analysis project Ga0315903, IMG submission 203524) | Freshwater fungal communities from buoy surface, Lake Erie, Ohio, United States - Buoy 2 MA119 | ecosystem: Environmental > Aquatic > Freshwater > Lake | place: USA: Lake Erie, Ohio...
CGACATGGAGGATCGGAAGCCCGCCCGCGAGGTGCTCAAGAAGGCGGTCGATCGGGCGCCCGACATCGGCGACGCCATCAGCCGCATTCGGCTGCTCGCGGATGCGGGCGGGATCTACGGGGCCAAGTCAGGCGGTCTGGGCGATGGCAAGGCGGCCCGCGAGGTGCTCGCCTCGGCCGTCGAGGCGGCCGGCACCGTCGAGGATCGGTTCAAGGCGCAGGCCCTCGCGGCGATCGCCCTCGGTTACGCCCGTGCCGACCTCGCCAAGGAGGCGGGCCGGGTGGTCGAGGAACTCGAGGCGAGTGCGAAGGCCGTGGAAGAACTGCGGCCGAAGGCGGAGGCGCTCGCCGCCGCGGCCCGCGTCCGGGCCCAGACCGGGGCGCAGGACGAGGCCGGCAAGCTCCTGGCGGAGGCGAGCGACGCCGCCAAGAAAATCGCGGACAAGGGCATGGCGGCCGAGAACCGCACCTACGCGTTGCTTTCCATCGCGTCGGCCTACCTGGCCACCGGTGACGCCAAGGCGGCGGCGACCCTGCTCAAGCTGGCGGAGAAGTCGGCGGGCCAGGTGCCCGATCCGGAAGGGCAGAAGAACGCGACGGAAAAAGTCCGGGCCCTGCAGGCCGAGGCCGAGCGGAAGCTGTAGTCACGAGGGACGCACGCGCACATCTCGACCCGCAGTGGAAACGGGATGCTTCCGGCAACACAGACGTGTCCCGACGGCGGGCAGCCCGCTACCGGTAGAGCGGCAGCGCAGCGATCCGGCGGTCGATCTCGCTGAGCAGCCGTCGGGTCTCCGCGCCGCCCAAGCCGCCATACTCCTCCTGGAGCTGATCGCGGTCGATACCCTCCGGCAGCCCGCGGAGCGACGGCAACAGGTCCGACACCGCAACGCCCCGCCGGATCCGCGCCTGCATGGCGTGAGCCGCTCGCGTGCTGCGGGTGGCCGAGGCCGCCAGGCGAATGCCGGCGGAGTTGGCCGCCATGTCCACGAACGAAAAGCCCGAGCCTCCTGGCGTCGAGTCCATCGCCTCCTTCGAGAGCCCCACGGCCAGCGACCGCGACTCGTCGGCGAGCGTGGCCAGCGCCGCACTGACCCAGAAGTGCTGCGCGAGATCGCCCCGACCGCCGAGCAGGATCCGCCGCCGCAGCGCGAGCCGGGCGTCGGGCGGCCCGAGATCGAGATCGCGGCCGCCGACCCGGGCCACGTTGTCGTCGCCAAGGACCTTCCCCAGGGCGAGGATCGCGGCCCGATTGGGGAGTACGGCGTCGGTCCCGTGGGAGTTGTCTTCGGCATACGCAAACGCGATCTCGAGCAGCCGGAGGAAGCCCGCGTCGCCGTCGGGCACGTCGGCGGCTGCGTCGAGCACGTGCTGCGCCGTTCCCTCCCAGGCTGTGTAGAGGTCGTCACACACGCCGGTCGCCGAGGCCCAGGCGGAAAAGCCCCCGATGAGGATCGCTAGCGCCCCTAGAGCCGCCCAGTTGCGGCGCAGCGTGAGGCCCGCGAGCCCACCCAAAAACGCGACGAGCAGGATGAACACCTGTTGCGGCCAAATCGGCAGGGCACCGAAGTTGATCCACTTGACGACCAGCGCGAGCAGCGGCCCGCCGCCGAGGACCGCCAGCGTCGCGGCCCGCGACTTCCAGCCCGAGATTGCGATCGCCAGCAGCACGCCTATCAGGCCGACGCCCGCGCCGCGGAGTAGTGTCGTGGCCACGAACCGTGCCCGCGGTTCGGCGATTCCAGCCATCCGCCGGATGAGCCCTACCGTCCATTCCGGCGCCCCCAAGGGCCGCGGGTCGGGGAGCACGCAGAGCATCACAAGCCAGGCCACGAGCGCGATGCCTGCGATCCGCACCGGCAACGGCTGCTTCACGAACCACTGGCCGATTGCGGCGGTTCTCGACATGGGCACCAGCCTCCGGGAAACACTCTCCCGGGCAGGGAACGAACAACCACAGTCTAAACTGTCCGTGGACAAAGCCCTCCATGACCTTTGTCCACTTGGCCGACCCGGCCACAGCGAGAATCTGCAAGACCGCGCAGCGGCGACTTTTGCCGCCCCCGAAGCCGGTGCTACACCAAAGTCGGATGCGCTCTAACCCGGAGAAAACCTGAAACGGGAAAGCCACCCGACGCAAAATCGGAAACCACGAAGCGGAGCGGCTGCCGTGGGGCCGCCAAGGGGGCCAAGGGTCGGAAGGGACGGGCGCGACGATGCACCGCAACCGGCCTACGGCCTGGATCAGGCAGCGGCCGTCACCGGAGCAATGGTCCCGATCTGGGCCGTATCGTCCGCGTGGAACTCGGTCGGGTGATCCTCGGGCTCCTCACCGTAGACGTCGTGCATCCCCGCAATGGCCGCCAGATACTCGCTGAAGTGAGGATCCATGATGAATGCCTCCGTGGCTGAAGAAGATCGAGTCCGCCGTGGCTGGAAAACTATACGCAGCCCGCCGCGAAAGGGTTGGGTTTGCCCAGGTTGCCCCCCTTCGCAGCCATTGCACTCACACCTATCAACTCCGACGCCATGAGCCGCGAACTTGTCGCCCCGGCCATGCTACGCCCGCTCACGGGCCGCGGCATGGCCGGCGGCGATCACTCACACTGTGAGCACTGGCCCTTGAGCAGCACTTCCCGCACCGAGCCGATGCCGCCCGCGGCCGACTGGGCCGACTTCGTGCCGCCCGTCCGTCGGCTCCGCCCCGGCTTCGGCGTGATCGCCACATCGACGCCCTCGAGGCACGACACCTCGCCGCAACTCGTGCAGACGAAGTGCGGATGCTCGTCCTTTTTGCCGCGGCCGGCCTGCGGCCGTCGGATTTCGAACCGCCACACATGGTCCCCGAGTTCCATCCGGCTCACGAGCCGGGCCTCCGTGAGCTCCGTCAGGTTGCGGTAGATCGTCGCCCGATCGAACCCTCGGTCGGCCAACGCCGCGGCGACCTCGGCGTGGGTCTTGGGTCCACGGGCCCGCAGCAGGTGCTGGAGCACCGCCAGACGGGCGGCGGTGCACCGCAGGCCCGCGTCGCGGACGAGGGACCTGACCGCATCGAGATCTGGAGAGGCGTTCCGACTCACCGCGTCAGTCTACACCACGGCCGCCGCCGCCAAAACGTCCACGATCACCGCCATGAACGCCGGCAGGTCGGCCGGCTTGCGGCTCGACACGAAATGCCGGTCGACGACGACAGGGGTGTCTTCCCAGATCGCGCCGGCGTTCATCAGGTCGTCCTTGATCCCCGGGCTTCCGGTCACCCGCACGCCGCGATACACCCCCGCCGAAATGGGAATCCAGCCGCCATGGCAGATCGCCGCCACCAGCTTGCCGTGGGCGGCGAACTCCCGAACCAGGTCGAGCACTTTCTCGTACCGGCGCAGCTTGTCGGGCATCCAGCCCCCCGGAATCACGATCCCGTGGAAGTCGCCGGACTCCATGTCGCCCAGCGCCGCGTCGCTCGTGCATGGATAACCATGCTTGCCGGAGTAGGTGCGGCCCTGCATGAGACCGGCCACGGTCACATGACAACCGGCCTCTTCGAGCCGCAGCTTCGGGTACCAGAGCTCGAGGTCCTCGTAATCTTCGTCCACCGGCATCAACACGCGGATGCCATCGAGCGGGCGCTGCAAGCCGGGAACATGGGCCATGGTCATGGTCTCCTCGAGGGGCGGGGAATGGGCCGGAACACAGCCGGGATCCGTGGCTCACAATCGACTCGTGTCCGCGATCATTGTCGCCGTCATCCCCGCGAAAGGCGAGGCACGCCCGCACCCCCTCGCGCGGACTACCACGGACGCCGGCCCCAGAGACGGCTTCGGAGGGGCACCAGCATGGGATTTCCGCACCGTTTCCATGGTGCAGGAAAAGCCGCTTGACGGCTTTGTCGCTCCCGCTACATTCACGCCCCGGCCAATAGGAAGTGGTCAACGGGACGTCCGACCCAACATCTTGCGATAGCATGCAGATGGAGCTGCTTTCCGGCGTTCGCGTTTTTCCGCCGCCTCCGGCTGGCTAAGGGGTTCAATAGGTTTCCGATCCCCGGCCGATAATCGCTTGTAGAGAAACTATACGTAAGTATACTCAACGGGCTCGACACTTTTCCCCGCAAGGAGCACCGCCCCGATGGCCGCTTTCGACGCATCCGCCACCCTCCCCGGCCCCCAGACCTCCGGCGCCGGGGCGAGCCCCGCAGCAGAGCGGACAGCGATCGAAATCAGGCCCACCTTCTGCCCGGTCGACGTGGACACTCCCTTCGATACCACCGAGTGGGAGCTGCGGACGGCCGCCATCAAGGGGGAGGACGGCAAGGTGCTCTTCGAGCAGCCGGCCTGCGAGATCCCGGCCGCATGGAGCCAGCTCGCCACCAATGTCGTCGTCAGCAAGTACTTCTACGGGGAAATCCACACGCCGGAGCGCGAGCACTCGGTGAAGCAGCTCGTGCACCGCGTGGCCCGCACGATCGCCGACTGGGGCACCAAGGACGGCTACTTCAAGACGAAGCAGGACGGCGAAAACTTTTACCGCGACCTGGCCTGGCTGTGCATCCACCAGCATGGCGCCTTCAACTCCCCTGTCTGGTTCAACGTCGGCCTGTTCAACCAGTACGGCGTCAAGGGTGCGCCCTGCAACTGGCGCTGGGATGAGGGGAAGCGCGACGTCGTCATGCCGGACAACCCCTACGAATATCCCCAGGGCAGCGCCTGCTTCATCCAGAGCGTGAAGGACAACATGGAGGACATCATGGACCTCGCCCGCAGCGAGGCCATGCTCTTCAAGTTCGGCTCCGGCACCGGCACCGACCTGTCCACGCTCCGCAGCCAGCGCGAGAAGCTCGCCGGCGGCGGCAAGCCCTCCGGGCCGCTGTCTTTCATGCGGGTCTATGACCAGGTCGCGGCTGTGGTGAAGAGCGGCGGCAAGACCCGCCGGGCCGCCAAGATGCAGTCACTGAAGGTGACACATCCCGACATCATGGAGTTCATCGAGTGCAAGAGCAAGGAGGAGAAGAAGGCGCGGATCCTCATTGAGAAGGGGGGCTACGACTCCAACTTCAACGGCGAGGCTTACAGCTCGATCCTCTTCCAGAACGCGAACCTGTCCGTCCGCGTCACCGACGACTTCATGGAGGCCGCCGACCGCGACGACACCTGGACCACCCGCTGGGTGACGGATTCGTCGAAGGCTGGGCCAAGCTTCAAGGCCCGCGAGGTCATGGGCCGGATGGCCGAGTGCGCCTGGCAGTGTGGCGATCCGGGCGTGCAGTACGACACCACGATCAACCGCTGGCACACCTGCCCCAACTCCGGCCGCATCAACGCGTCGAACCCCTGCTCGGAGTACATGTTTCTCGACGACACGGCCTGCAACCTGGCGAGCATCAACCTGATGAAGTTCCGCAAGCCCGACGGCGTGTTCGACGTCGAACGGTTCGCCGCGGCCTGCCGGGTCTTCTTCATCGCCCAGGAAATCCTCGTCGACCACGCCAGCTACCCCACGCAGCGGATCGCCCGCAACAGCCATCTCTACCGACCGCTGGGCCTCGGCTATTCCAATCTCGGCAGCCTGCTGATGGCCGACGGACTCGCCTATGACAGTGACGCCGGCCGCGGCCTGTGCGGCGCCCTGACGGCGATCCTCCATGGGGCGGCCAACCGCACGAGTGCCGAACTGGCGGCGGCGGTCGGCCCGTTCGAGGGATTCGCCGCCAACCGCGAGCCGATGCTCGGCGTGATGCGGATGCACCGCGACGCCGTGGAGAAGATCGACCCCTCGTGCCCCAAGACGCTGCACGACGCCGCCCGAAAGATCTGGGACGAGGTGCTCGCCGGCGGCCAGCGGCACGGCTACCGCAATGCCCAGGCGACGGTCCTCGCCCCCACCGGCACGATCTCCTTCCTCATGGACTGCGACACGACGGGCATCGAGCCCGACATCGCGCTGGTGAAGTACAAGCAGCTCGCCGGCGGCGGCATGCTGAAGATCGTCAACCAGACCGTGCCGCTGGCCCTGCGGACGCTCGGCTACGACGAGCCCACGGTCGAGGGCGTGCTCGCCTACATCGACAAGAACGACACGATCGAGGGGTCGCCCGGGCTCAAGGAGCAGCACCTGGCCGTCTTCGACTGTGCCTTCAAGCCGCGGCTGGGCAAGCGGAGCATCGCCTGGCAGGCGCATGTGAAGATGATGGCGGCCGCCCAGCCGTTCATCTCGGGGGCGATCTCGAAGACCGTGAACATGCCGCGGGAGACCACGCCCGCCGACATCGCCGGCGCCTACATGGAAGGCTGGCGGCTGGGGCTCAAGGCACTGGCGATCTATCGCGACGGGTCGAAGGAGAGCCAGCCGCTCAACACCAGCACCGAGACCGACAAGGCGGCCGCCAAGGTGACCGCCGCTCCGCGGCGGGAGCGACTGCCCGACACGCGGCGCAGCGTGACCCACAAGTTCAACGTGGGCGGCCACGAGGGCTACATCACCGTGGGCCTGTACGACGACGGGCGGCCGGGCGAACTGTTCATCACGATGGCGAAGGAGGGCAGCACGATCGGCGGCCTGATGGACGCCTTCGGCACCGCCGTGTCGATGAGCCTGCAATACGGCGTGCCGCTGGAGGTGTATGTCAAGAAGTTCTCGCACACGCGGTTCGAGCCGTGGGGCTACACGAAGAACCCCGACATCCCGGTGGCGAAGAGCCTCGTGGACTATCTCTTCCGTTGGATGGGCACCGAGTTCATTCCGGGCTATCGCGAAGCGAACCGGCCCGGCGGGTATGGCGGCGGCGAGGAGGCCGCCGCGGGTGAAGACACGGAAACCGAGCGCAAGCCCGCCGCCACGACGGCGAGCGGGCTGGCCGATGGTCAAGGAAAGGCCAAGAGCACCGGCGAGGCGACGGTGAGCCGCGGGAAGCACCCGGCGGGCACCAACGGGCACGCCACCACCGCGACGGCGTCGAAAACCGTTGGCAAGGCGTCGGCGGCGCTGCTGGAGCGGGCCGGCCTCAAGATGGCGGTCGATCCGGCCGCCAGCCCGGCCGACCGGCAGACCCAGTTTGCCAAGTTCCAGATCGACGCGCCGGCCTGCGACAACTGCGGCTCGATCACGGTCCGCAACGGCAACTGTTATCTGTGCCACAACTGCGGCAACAGCATGGGGTGCTCGTGACCGCCCGTTGACCGGAGGTGCCGATCGTAGGGGCGACACGGAAAATCGGTGGAGGCGGCGGACGGGACAGGTCGATGATCTCAGCATCGACATTCGACCTGTCGCCGCATTCCGTCGGAGGTGCCAACCCCTTTGCGTTGATCCGGATCCCCTGACGCCCCGCGACATTCGCCGCCGGGCACGATCCGCATCAGTCTCGCAGTGTTCTACCCCGTTCGCAGGCGGACGACAGGATCGATACATGGGGCCGTGGCGGCCAAGGTCGCCACGGCCCTTTTTGTTGCGCCGGCCGACCGGCACGGCGGCGGCGTGCCGCCGAAAAGGTGGGGTCGTGCCAAAGGTCGGGTCGTGCCGATCCTGCGGCGTGAGGCGGCGGAGTTTGCCGGTCGGCAGAACGGGAATTAGCATAGAGTCGTCCGGCCGGTGATGCGGCGGTGGCGGCCGCGTCAGATCGATGCCGAACGACTCTCCCGGAGGTGACTCGTGCGTCGGCCGCTCCACTGCCTGCTCGTGGCGTTTCTGATCTTCTCGCTTTCGGTCGACACGGCCAGAGCCTGCTGGCATCTGCGGCACGCCCACCGTGTCCATGCCCTGCATGGCTGTCCGCCCGCGCCCGCCTGCTACGGTGGATGGTCGATGGCCGTCGTGGTGACGGACGTCGCCGTGGAATGTGGATCGTCCATCGCTCCCCGCATGGATCGGATGGTTTCCGGCCACGGAACCTGCGGCACGGGGTCCTTCGTGGAGGAGATCGTCTGCGGTCCGGTCGTGGAATGCTGCGGGGAACCGATCGGCCGCGTGGCGGCTCGAGCCGTCATCACTGAGCAGCCCGTCATGGCCGCGGAATCCGCTTCGGTCGTGGCGGCCCCCACACCGCAGCCGGCCTTCCAGGCGCCGGCCGTGGTGGCGGAGAGCCTTGCCCCGGCGGCGCCGGTGGCCGCGGAACCTGTCCGCACGCCCGGGCCCATCGAACCCGTACCGGCCGCGAAAGGCGAGCAGTCGGTCGTGTCCGTGGCCGAACCGCAGCCCGTCAATCCGCTCCCACCGGCGGAGCGGGCCGTGCAGCCGGCATCGGCCGACACGCCCGTCGAACCGCTGATTCCCGAGCCCGTTGTGCCCGCTCCGGAGAAACCGACCGTACCGGCAAAAGACGCCGCCCCTCAGGATGTTCCGGCCGAGCCGGTCATCCCGGAACTGCGCCCGGAGGCACCCGCGCCGCCAGTCGACGAGCCGGCGGCACAGCCTGCCGGGGACGTGACGAACGCCTCTCCGGCTGCCGCCCCGGAGCCGGCCGCGCCGCCCGAGGAGCCCGCCGAGCCCAACCTCTTCGAGGAGGTGGAGGCGACCCCGGTGCCTCCCGCCGCCGCCACCGAGGTTTTCGGGCCGGTCGAGACTCCATCAGCCCCCGCCGACGAGACGACCCCGACCCCGGAACCGGCTGCCGAAAACGCCGACACGGCCGCAGCCACCGCTACCGAGCCGGTGCAAAACGAGCCGGCCGCTGATGACGCCACCGCCCCGGCACCCGCTGCGGACGTCACGCCGCCGCCGGCCGCGCAGGAACCTGCCGCGAACGAGGCGACCGATGAGCAGACTCCCGCGACGGAGCCCGTCGCCGACCCGTTTTCGTCCACCGAGCCCGCCCGGCGCTGGATCGATGCCACCGGCCGCTACGCGGTCGTCGGCACGCTCCTGACGGTGCGGGAATCCACGGCCGAGATTCACACGGCGGACGGGCGAACGGTCAGCGTGCCGCTCGACCGGCTCAGCCCCCACGACCGCGCCTATGCCGAGCAGGCGGCGGATCGCCAGCTGGCGGGCCCGGCCACACCCCGGCCGACCGACACGGCCGGGATGTAGCGGTCACTTGTCGTCGAGCACGGCCACCGTCTCGAAGGTCTTGCCTTCGAGCATCTCCAGCGACGCGCCGCCGCCGGTGGAGACGTGGCTCACCTTGTCGGCGTAGCCGAGCTGCTCGACCGCGGCGGCCGAGTCGCCGCCGCCGATGATCGTGATCGCGCCCTGTGCGGTGGCCGCCGCCACGGCATCGGCCACGGCCTTCGTGCCCGCATCGAACGGCGGCATCTCGAACACCCCCATGGGGCCATTCCACACGACCGTCCCGGCGGTGCGGATGATGGCGGCATACTTCCGCGCCGTCTCCGGGCCGATGTCGAGCCCCTCGAAGCCATCGGGAATCTCACCCGCCGGCACGATCCGCTTGTTTGCGGCCGCCGAGAAATCGTCGGCGCAATGCGTGTCGACCGGGAGGACGAGTTTTCCCTGCCCCTGGGCGAGCAGTTCCCGGGCGAGCTCCAGCTTGTCGTGCTCGACGAGCGACGTGCCGGTCTTGCCCCCCTGGGCCAGCGAGAACGTGTAGGCCATCGCCCCGCCGATGAGCACGTGGTCGCAGATCGAGAGCAGGTTGGTGATCACGGCGATCTTGTCCGACACCTTCTTGCCGCCGAGGATCGCCACGAAGGGCCGCCGCGGCCGGGCGATGGCATCGGCGAGGTATTGGATCTCCTTCTCCACGAGGAACCCGGACACGGCCGGCTTCCCCTGCGCCTTCATCGCCACCGGCACGGCGTGCATGCTCGCCTCCGTGCGGTGGCAGGTGCCGAAGGCGTCGTTGACGTAGGCGTCGGCGAGCGTCGCCAGACCCTGCACGTAGGCGGCGTCGTCTCCCTTCTTCTCCCCCTTGTTGAACCGCACGTTCTCGAGCACGAGCACGCCCCCGGCCGACAGGGCCCGAGCCTTGGCATGGGCGTCGGGTCCGCCGGTGTCACCGGCCAGGGCCACCGGCCGGCCGAGCAGCTCGCCGAGCCGCTTGGCCACCGGGGCCAGCGAGAACTCGGCCTCGAAACCCTTGCCCGCCGGGCGACCGAGGTGCGACATCAACACCGCCTTGCCGCCCCGGTCGAGGATCGAGCGGATCGACGGCAGGGCCATGCGGATCCGCCGGTCGTCGGTGATCGCGCCGGAGTCGTCCTGCGGGACGTTGAAATCGACGCGGACGAGGACGGTCTTGCCGGCGGGATCCAGATCGGCGACGGACTGCTTGGGCATGGTGGGCTCCTTCAGGGTACGAATCGGCAGGCGAACGGTCAGACGTCGAGGTTCTTGACGTCCAAGGCATGCTTTTCGATGAACTCGCGGCGCGGCTCGACCTTCTCGCCCATCAGCACGCGAAACAGGTCGTCGGCCGCAGCCGCGTCGGACATGGTCACCCGCAGCAGGGTGCGGTTCTTGGGATCGAGCGTCGTGTCGCGGAGCTCCTCGGCGTTCATCTCCCCGAGACCCTTGAAGCGGGTGATCGACAGGCCCTTCTCGCCGGCCCGACGCACCGCCGTGAGCAGCCCACGCAGGTCCTCCAAGCCGATCTCGTTCTCGCCGCGCCTGAGCGTGTACCGCGGCGCCTCGCTGCCGGTGCGGTCCTGCGGCATCAGGCTCTCGATGCCAAAGCCCATGGACTCGAGCTCCTTGAGCCCGGCATTCACGCTCCGCACCTCGTGCAGATCGATGACCACGAGCTGATCGTCCCCCGTGCCCGGCGCGGTGCCGGGCGTGGTGTCGCCGACCGCCTGGGCCTCCTCGATCCGCCCGACCTGCAGCTCGCCGCCGGCGGCCTTTTCCTTGCCCTTGACGAACTTCTCCAGCTCGTCGCGGCTGGTGAACCAGCGCTCCTCGAGCCCATAGTAGACGTGGTACATCGGCAGCTTGCCGGTCGCCGCATCACGGCGGGCGGCATGGTCCCGCAGGCTGATGCCCCGCTTCTCGAGCGCCACCAGGGCGTCTTCGAGCCCGGCGAGCGTGCGGCACAACTTCTGCATCTCGTCGCCGGCGACCTCGCGGCCGTCGCCCGGCAGGAACACGCCTTCGCCGAGGCCCTGGTCGAGGAGCTGGTTCTTCATCTCCTCCTCGGTCTGCACGTAGTAGACGCTCTTTTTCGACCGCACACGGAACAGCGGCGGCTGGGCCACATAGACGTGCCCCTCCGCCACCAGGCGATACATCTGCCGGTAGAAGAAGGTCAGCAACAGCGTGCGGATGTGGGAGCCGTCCACGTCGGCGTCGGTCATGATCACGACCTTGTCGTAGCGGCGTTTGCCGAGGTCGGCCTCGTCTCCGATCCCGGCGCCGATGGCCGAGATCACGCTACGGACCTCCTCGTTGGCAAGCACCTTGTCGTCGCGGCTCTTGTAGGCGTTGATGATCTTGCCACGCAGCGGCAGGATCGCCTGATACTCGCGGTGCCGCCCCCCCTCGGCCGAGCCACCTGCCGAATCACCCTCCACCAGATACAGCTCGCACTTCTCGACGTCGCGGCTGGTGCAGTCACGGAGCTTCCCCGGGAGCCCGCCGCCCGACAGGGCCCCTTTCCGCTCGCGGAGCAGCTGCTTGGCCTTCTTGGCCGCCTCGCGGGCTTCCGCCGCGAGCACGCCCTTCTGGACGATCGCCTTGGCGCTCTTGGGGTTCTCCTCCAGGTACTTGGCCAGGAAGTCGCCCACCGCCGAGTTGACGATTCCCTCCACCTCGCCGTTGCCGAGTTTGGTCTTCGTCTGACCCTCGAACTGCGGGTGCGGCACGCGGACGCTGATCACGGCGGTCAGCCCCTCGCGCACGTCCTCGCCGGTCGGAATCAGGTCCTTGTAGAGACCGGTCTTCTTGCCGTAGGCGTTGAGGGCCCGGGTCAGGGCGGAGCGGAACCCGGAGACGTGCGTCCCACCCTCGGTCGTGCAGATGTTGTTGACGTAGCTGTGCAGGCTTTCGGTGTATTCCGTCGTGTACTGCATGGCGATGTCCCAGGAGACGCCGGAGGCTTCTCCCCGCATGCTGATCACGTCGGCGTGCACGGCATCGCTGGCCTTGTTGAGGTGCTCGACGAACTCCTCGATGCCGCGCTCGAAGTAGTACCCTTCGTCGTTGCCGCTGGCGGCGTCATGAAACTTGATCCGCAGCCCGGAATTGAGGAACGCCAGCTCCCGCAGCCGCCGCGAGAGGACGTCCCAGGAGAACTTGGTCTGCGGGAAGATCTGCGGATCGGGCTTGAAGGTCGTCTTCGTGCCCGTGCGGGTGGTGGTTCCCATCTTCCGCACCGGACCGGTGGCCTCGCCGCGCTGGTATTCCTGCTGCCAGACGTGCCCCTCGCGCGACACCTCCACCTCGCACCACTCCGAGAGGAAGTTGACCACCGTCACGCCCACGCCGTGCAGGCCGCCGGTCGTTTGGTAAGCCCCCTTCTCGAACTTGCCGCCGAACTTGAGGACGGTCATCACGCCCTCCAGCGTGGAGACGTCGCGCTCCATCTCCTCGGAGAGCTGGGGATGGCGATCGACCGGGATCCCGCGGCCGTCATCCTCGACGGTCACGCTGCCGTCCACGTTCACCGTCACGCTCACGTGCTTGGCGTGGCCCGCCATGCACTCGTCGATCGAGTTGTCCACCACCTCGTAGACCAGGTGGTGCAGGCCGCGGCTGGTGTTGTCGCCGATGTACATGCCGAACCGCTCGCGCACGTGATCGCGGTCGGAGAGGTGCTTGAGGTCGGCCGAAGTATAGGCCTGCTGTTGCGGTTCGTCTGCCATGGTGGTCGTCTCCGATCGAGGGGCGGTGGATGGTGGTGGCGTCAGGCCGGGCGGCCGGCGTCGGCCATGAGGCGGCAGCGGATGTCTGTGATGCCGGCGGCCGGGACGAGCGCGGTGAGTTTCGCGAGCACTTCCCGCTTCTGGAAGCCGAGTTCCTGGACGAGGGCTGAATGGCTCACGAACACCTCGAGCACGCCGCGGCGGACCAGGCCCGGCTGCGACGCCGCCTTGAGGGCGGCCGGAGCGGCCTCCTGCCAGGCGGCGGCCAGTCCGTCGGCAGCCCGCTCCCGGTCATAGCCAGTGCGGGCCATCAGCCGCGACACGATCCTGCCGATCGAGATCGGACCGGGATGTCCGGCGGCGGGGCGGTGATGTGGGACAGCCATGCGGAGAGCGCGGGGGATGGTTTCAGTCGGCAGCCAGCGGCATGATCACGTAGCCGTAGCCGTCCTCGGTGCGGCAGACGCAGGCGCTTTGTGCGTCGGTGATCTCGACGGTCACGTTCGTGCCGCCGTCGAGCACACGGAGGAAATCGGCGAGGAATCGCGGGTCGAGCTTGATCCGCACGGTCGCCCCGGCATGGTCGATCGGCAGCTCCACGCGGCTCTCGCCGCTCTCCGCCGACCGGCCGGCGAGCACGAGCTGCCCCGGCTCGAACGCGAAATCGACCCCCTTCGACTGCTCGCTGGTGACGATCGCCGCCTGGCGAACGGCCGCCAACAGCGGGCCGGCGACCAGGTTCACCCGCACAGCCTCCGGCCGCTCGGGAAACACATCGCGCCACCGGGGGAAGCGGCCGTCCACGAGCCGGGCAGAGATCGTCGTGCCGGCCGTCTTGACGAGGATCTCGGCCGGTCGGGCGGCAACCAGCACCGGCGTGTCAGCCGCGGCGAGGCACCGCTCGATGAGCTGCATGGCCCGGGCGGGCACGATCGGCTGGGCGTCGGGAACGGCGCCCCCCTGCGACTTGGCCGGCCCCTCCATCTTGGCCAGCCGCCGCCCGTCGGTGCCGACGGCGATCACACCGGCCGGCGTCAGTTCCACGAGCACGCCGCCGAGCGCATACCGGCTCGATTCGTTGTCGGTGGCGAACACCGTGCGGCGGACGAGCTCCCGCACCAGCGGCGTCGAGAGCTCGAAGCAGGCCTCGATCGGGAACGTCGCCACCGCCGGAAACTCGAGCGGATCCTCGGCCGGCAGCCGGAACTCGCTGCGCGGCGCCTTGACCACGGCCGCGGTGCCGTCGGCATGGATCTCGAACACCGTGCCCGGAAGACTTTCGCGCACGATGGCCGTCAGCCGGCCGCTTGGCAGGAGCACGGCCCCCGGCGCCAGCACCTCGACGGCGTCGAGGTCGATGCGGATGCCCACTTCCAGGTCGGTCGCCGACATGACCGTGCCTTCGCGGCCCGCCTCGAGCTTCACGTTGGTGAGGACGGGCTTCGGTGAGCGGGTGGGAACGACGGCAGCCGCGCTTTGCAGGGCCGCCAGCAAGGGCTCGCGTGGGCAACGAACTTTCATGAACGGCAATGTCCTGACGATGCGAAGCGGGCCGGAAGGATGCTGCCGGCCGCGCCGGACAGAAGCCCGGCAAGACCCTTTACTGTACCCGAAGAAACGCCTCCGAAAATGCCCTCCACGGCCGTCCAAAACCGGGTTTTTCGGGGGCGAATCGGCTGCCGTGCCCCCTGGCCTCCGTCTTCTCCTGATCTTCATGGATGAAGAGCAAGAAGGAAATGAGCAGAAGAGGAAAAACTAATGACAGGAAGGCGTTCCCACATCCATCACCAACGCCGCCATGCAAGCAATGAAACGGGGTCAAAAGTGGAGCCACATCCGCACTTTCAGGGTTTTCGGGCGCCAGTGTGGGAGCCGTGGTGACTGTCAGGAACATGTTGGCAACGTGTGCATGGCAGTGGTGAGAACGCCGGCGGAAACCGGTCCGCTTGGTGGCAGGAAGCGACGAATGGCATGCCGGTTTGTGGCCGTTGCCGCGGAGGTTTGCAGTCGGCGCCATGTGCCCTGCCGCGTCGGCGGACTTTCGCCAGCCGACGTGTCACGCAACCGACAGGTTATCGACACGCCTCTCCGTCCGCGGCCCCGATCCGGGCGAGCACCGGCTCGAGCCGGCTTATGGCGGCATCCACGTCCGCCGCGGTCGTCGTGCGTCCGAAACTGAACCGCACGGCGCCGGCGACGTGGGCGGCAGACAAGCCCATCGCCATCAGGGCGGGGGCCGGCTCGCTCGATCCGCTCGCGCACGCCGTGCCGGTGCCGCAGCAGACGCCCGCGAGATCGGCGGCCATCACGCAGGCTTGGCGATCCACGCCCGGCAGAGCCAGGGTGAGAATATGCGGGCTCGAGAGGGCCGGGGTGGCAAGCCGCTCGACCGGCAAACCGCGGGCGGCGGCGGCGGCGGTAAAAGCATGGGCGAATCGCTCGCCGAGGTCTGCCAGCCGGGCGGCCTCGGCCGCGCGTTCCGCCACGGCCAACTCCAGGGCGCGGGCGAAACCCACCGCCAGCACGACCGGTTCCGTGCCGCCCCGCAGACCTGCTTCCTGTGGGCCCGCCGCGAGCGGGGCAATCGCGACGCCGCCCCGCACGACGACCGCCCCGATGCCCCGCGGCCCGGAGAACTTGTGCGGTGCCAGGGTGAGGGTGGCGGCGCCGAGTTCCGCCAACACGATCGGCTGGGTGACGACGGCCTGCGTGGCATCGACATGGAGCAGCACATCGACCCGCGACCGGACCGCCGCCGCGATGCGGGGCATGTCTTCGACGGCGCCCGATTGGCCGCAGACGAACGTCGTCGCCCAGATGCCGCGGCCAGACGTGGGGAAGACCCATTCCGGCGCAATCCGGCCCGTTTCGGCCAGCGGCGGCTCGGCCATGAACCAGCCCTGGCAGGCGAGTTCGCCGCGGAGGTTCCGCACGCTCGTGTGGTCGCGGGCGGACGACGCAAACACTCCGGTCGCGCCGGCCGCGAGGCCAAGGATCGCCAGCCGGTTGGCCTCCGTGGCGCCGCTCGTGAAAACCAGCCGGTCGGGATCGCCGCCCGCTGTCCGGCCGCCGACGAGCGCCAGGATCTTCTCCCGGCATTCCTCCAGCACCCGCTTCGCCCGCCGGCCGGCCGCGTGCGGGCTCGACGGATTCGCCCACGCCTCGGCCTGCGCCGCCGCCATGGCTTGGGCCACCTCCGGACGCACCGGCGTGGTGGCGGCATGGTCGAGGTAGACGAAGGCGGGCGCCGCGGCGGCCACGACGCTCTGGCCTACTTCACCGTGATGAGTTCGACGAGGAAGTGGAGCGTGGCATCGGGCGGGATGACCCCGCCTGCGCCCCGTTTCCCGTAGCCGAGGTTGCTCGGGATCTCGAGCTCGATCATGCCCCCTTCGCCGACCAGCTGCATGCCCTCCGTCCAGCCGGGAATGACGCCGTTGAGCGGAAACTCGATCATCTCGCGGCGGTCGTAGGAACTGTCGAACTTCTTGCCGTCGTCGAGCCAGCCGTGGTAGTGGACCTTCACCGTGTTGGTCGCCTTCGGCTGCTTGCCCGTGCCTTTGCGGAGCACGCGGTACTTCAGGCCCGAGGCGGTCGTCGTGAACGTCTTGGGCGCGTCGGCGTCGATCTGGCCGGCGCCGGCGGGGAGCTTCGGATGGGCGACTTCGGGAGCGGGGTCGGCGGGCACGGCGGTCTCCTGGAGGCAGAGGGTGAAGGCGACGAGGGCGAGCGACAGGGCGGCGAAGATGCGCATGACGAGACTCTCGCGAGGGTGAGGACGCAACGACCCGAGACTATAGCAGCCGGCCGGCCTGGGGCTCCCATGCGCCGGCTAGCCGGAAGAAAACGCGGCGGAAAGCCGGGTGAGTGCCGCTTCCAGCCGCGCTGTCGGGCAGGCGGTGTTGATGCGGATGAAGCCCGGGGCCCCAAACTCCCGGCCGGCGGAGGGGCCAACGCCCGCCGCCTCGCAGGCGGCCTGCGGATCGGCGTCGCCCGTGCCGCGGCAGTCGATCCAGGCGAGGTAGGTCGCCTGTGCGGGCACACAGGCGAGGCCGGGGATTTTTTCCACGGCCCGCTGCACGAGTTCGCGGTGCTGCCGCAGCACGGCGAGAAGCTTTTGGCGCCAGGGTTCGCCGTGCCGCCAGGCCGCCTCGGCGGCGGCGTAGCCCAGGGGATTCACCATCGGCACGAGCCCGCCGCCCGCCACCCGCCAGCGTGTTCGCAGGTCCGCCTCGGGCACGATCGCGGCCGCACAGCCGAGGCCTGCGAGGTTCCAGGTCTTCGAGGGGGCAGTGAGCGTGATCGCGGCCCGGGCCGCGGGATGGTCGAGGCTCGCGAAGGGCACGTGCCGGCAGCCTGCGGCCTCGTCGAGGACGAGGTCGGCCCAGATCTCGTCGCTGACGACGACGAGCGCGTGCCGCGCGGCGAAATCCGCGAGTCGCTCGAGCTCCGGCCGGGTCCAGACGGTGCCCGTGGGGTTGTGCGGATGGCAGAGCCAGAAGATCCTGCTGCGGGGCGTCACCGCGGCCTCGAGGGCTTCCCAGTCGATCGCCCAGGCTGCGGCATGCTGCGTGAGCGGCACGCGGACGCACCGCCTGCCGGCGAGGCCGGGCAGGAAGAGAAATGGCGGATAGACCGGCGTGAACGTGAGGATCTCGTCGTCGGCCGCGGCCAGGAGCCGGGCCGTGATCGAGAGCCCGGTGACGACGCCGGGGGTGCCGACGACATGGCCGGGATCGATCGCCCAGCGGTGCCGGGCCGCCAGATGCGCGGCGAGCGCCGGCGCGAAGCCCGGCGGGTCGTGCGTGTAGCCGAACACGCCGTGGTCGACGCGGGCGTGGATCGCCTCGAGGATCACCTCGGCCGCCGGAAAGTCCATGTCGGCCACCCACACGGGCAGCACGTCGCGGCCGGCCCAGCGGTCCCACTTCTCGGAGCCGGTGCCGCGGCGATCGGGACAGAAGGAAAACGCCGGGTCAGGCGGTGGCTGAGGCACCTTGGCTCCGTGGGCGGACGGCTCGTATCGCGCCGATCGATCCTGCCGCGTCGATGGTGGCTGGATTGTTGCAAGCGCGGGTGCCGCGGTGCAAGCCGACGGCCCGGAATCTGCGACCACCAGGAGCCGCGTCAGGCCTGCTCCCGCGGCGCGTCGCCCGGCAGGTGAGCAAGGCCGCCGCTCAGTCAAGAAAGGGTGGAGCCGCAACGCCCGCTTGTGACCGCTATTGTCCCTGGAACCCCTTCGGGATGACGAAGTCTTCCGTCGGGCTGCCATCCGGTTCGGGAATGAACTCGAGCGTCTCGATGAGCGGAATCTCGACGTCCTCCTTCTTGATCAGAGCGGTGAGTGTCTTGGGAGAGATTTTCTTGAGGTTGGGGAGGGCGAGCCGGCCCTTGCGGGCGGCGAGGGCCTTGGCGATTTCGACGGAGTCGGGGGATTCGAGGGCGGTGAGAAACCCGAGTTCACCATGCGACAGGCTGGCGATCCCTCGGGCATTCTCCGGACTCAACGGGTGCATGGCGACAAACCGCTCGACGACCTCTTCTCCCACGCCGAGCATGCCCGCGTACTCCCCGAAGGCCCGGACGACGTCGGGATCGACCTCCGCCAGGCTGCCCAAGACCAGCATCGAGCTTTTGGAATTCGCCAGCGCCTGGGCGACGTCGACGTCGAGCCGCGTCAGACTTTGCAGAAAAAGGTTGCCCTTGAAGGCCGCCAGCGCCTGGGCGGTCTCCGCGTCGAGCGCGGCCAGGCGGTCAAACATCAGACTGTTGCCTCCGCGCTCCGCCAGTGCCTCGGCCGTCGGGGCGTCGAGCGTGGCGAGCTTCAAAAAACGTCCATCCCACGCCCTCGATTTGGCGAGGGCCCGCGCGGCGTCGGCGTCGAACGACTCCAGTCCGCCCAGCTCCAAATGCTGCCCCTTGAAGTCCGCCAGTGCCGTTGCGCTGGCGGCATCAAGCGTCGGCAGGCCGTTGAGCACGAGGTTTGGCGTGCGCAGGCCGGCCAGCATCGTGGCGGCCTCGGCGCCGAGCGTCCGGAGACCGGAAAGATCCATCATCTCGCACCTGACTGCGGCGAGGGCCTTCGCGGCGTCGGCGTCGAGGTCTGCAAGCCCGCCCAGGCCCAGCCACTTGCCCCGAAACTCGGCGAGGGCCTTGGCCGTGGCGGCATCGAGCGTGGTCAGGCCGTTGAGAATCAGGACCCCCTTGTACTCCGCGAGCGCCCGGGCGGCTGCGGGGTCGAGCTCGGTCAGGCCGTTGAGCACCAGCCACGCCCCCTTGTACTCCGCAAGGGCCTTGGCGGCTGCGGCGTCGAGCGTGGTCAGGCCATTGAGAACGAGCGGTTCCTTGCCATAGCCCGCGAGCGCTCCGGCGGTGTCAGCGTCGAGCGCCTTCAGGCCATTCAAGGGCAAGGCCTCGTAAAAAATGGCCTGGAACGACCCCCTGACGATGATTTCCTGCTCCGCACCCGGGAAGTCGGCCGCCAGGCGCCGGGCCTGATCGGGCGCCAGGCGTTCGATGGTGTTCGTGTCTGCGGGCAGGTCGTCTACGACAACGTCGTCAGCCGGCGCGGCTGGAACGTCGGGCGCGACAACGGACACGACCAGGGCAAGCAGGAACAGAACCAATCGCGCGGACTTCATGGCGGGCCTCGGTGCGGCAGCGGCTGGTTCGCGGGCGTGAGAGACGAAAATCTCATAAGAGCCTACATCCGCGGCCTGTCCCGGAAAAACTGTCCCGGCATCGAGCCGTCGCCCGGCAGATGGGCGGTCGCGAGCGGGAAGACTCGGGGCAGCGGCTCACGGGCTGAACCGGTGCACCATCGTGTGGCGGTAGGTCTGCCCCGGGTCGAGCCGCACGCTCGGCCAGTCGGCGTGGTGGATGGAGTCGGGGTATTTCTGCGTTTCCAGGCAGAGAGCGGTGTTGGCCTTGTAGGCCGTCCCCTCTTTCCCGACGAGCGTGCCGTCGAGGAAGTTGCCCATGTAGACCTGCACGCCGGGCTGGTCCGAAAGCAGCTCGAGCCTGCGGCCGCTGGCGGGATCACGCAGCAGGGCGACGGTCCGTAGCCGGCCGTCGGGCTGCCAGCCGCGGATGAGGTAGGTGTGGTCGATGCCGCGAGGTGTGCCGGCGGGGGCGGCGGGCGGCACCGTCTCGATGGCCGGTCCGCAGCGGCCCCAGGGCTGTCGCTCGGGGCGGAAATCGAAGGGCGTGCCCGCCACGGGAGCGATCACCCCCGTGGGCGTGCCCGTGGCGTCGACCGGCAGGTAGCGGTCGGCGGAGACGGCCAGTTCGTGATCGGCGATGGAGCCCGACGCATGGCCGGCCAGGTTCCAATAGGAATGGTGGGCGAGGTTGACGATCGTCGGGGCGTCGGTCGTGGCCGTCATCTCCACGTGCAGTTCACCCGTCGGCGTGAGCGTGTAGACGACCCGGGCCACGAGCCGGCCCGGATAGCCCTCGTCTCCCGCCGGCGAGACGAGCTCGAACTCCACCGCCGGGCCCTTCTCGGTCGCCCGCGGCGTGGCCTTCCAGAGCTTCTGGTCGAAGCCGGCGACACCGCCGTGGAGGTGGTTGGGGCCGCTGTTGGTGGCGAGCGTGTAGGTCTTGCCGTCGAGCTCGAAGCGGCCGCCGGCGATGCGGTTGGCGCACCGGCCGCAGATGGCTCCGAAATACGGGCTGTTCTTCAGGTAGCCGGCGAGTGAGTCGAAACCGAGGACGACGTCGGTCGGCTTGCCTGCCGTGCCCGGCTTCGGCGGCACGAGGAAGGTCGTGAGGATCGCGCCGTAGTCGGTCAGCGTGGCCTGCCATCCGCCCGGCACCGTGAGCGTGTAGAGCCGGGCCTCGCGGCCGTCGGGGAGCGTGCCGAAGGTCTGCCCGGTGGGGGCGGACGGCACGGCGACTCCCTGGGCTCGGGCCGCAACGCCCGCCCCGAGGGCGAAGGCTGCGGCGGTGACGAGGAGGGCATGGCGGATCATGTTTATCACCCCTGTTGCGACCGGCAGGAGCATAGCCCCGCCACGGGCAGTTCCGCAACGCATTGCCCGGCCACCGAGCGATGCGTGAGCCGCGGCCCGCGGCCTGCGCGCCGATGCAGGAACTCAGCAGCTCCAAGCGAATCGCACGACCAGGCTCCGGCACACCATCCGGCCGCGCGGCGGCCTTCGCCCTGCCGGCCTTCCATCTCCAGGCCCACATGCCGCGCGACTGCCGCGCAGCATCGCGGGCAACACCCGTCATCGAGCGTCGTCGCCACGGTGCGGACTGACGGCGATCATTTGTCCGCTTCCAACTCCGCCTCACGCGGCGCGAGTTCGCGAACCCAGTCGCGATAGGCCTCCGGCACCTTCGCGAAATCCTCGGCGGTGTCGAGCGGGCCGGCGTGGACCTGCTTGCCGGCGGGATCCTTGACCGTGACGGTCTGCTTGTCGCCGGTCCGGTTGATCTCCACCGTGCCCCGCTCATCGCTGACCGTCTTGCTGCTCTGGCTCAGTCCGCCAGCCACGACCTGAGACTCGACCACCTTCCGGCCCCCACCGCCGAACCGGGCGACGCCCGGCAGCCACCCGCCCCCCGCCCCGGCCTGCTTCAGAGCCTCTTGGATTTGCAACTCGACTCCGGCCAACTCCTCCGGGTCGAGGCCGCCGGCCCCCAGCTCCTGCATCAATCCCCCGAGGCCAGGCACCTTCGCGCCGTCCGCCGGCACCTCATGCTCCCCGAGCACCGCCTCCACCTCCCGTTCCCGGCCGCCGCGAAAAACCTTGAGCGGCACCTTCGTGCCGGCGCCGGCCGCCTTGACGAGCGTGGTGAGCTGATCGTTTGAAACGATCAACTGGTCCTTGAACATGTGAATCACGTCGAAGGGCTTGAGGCCCGCCTGTTCGGCCGGACTGCCGGCGGCCACCGCATCGACCGACACGCCGACGCCCTCCGGCAGGTCGAGCTGCGCCCGCACCGCGTCCGACACCGGCCCGGCCACCACGCCCAGATAGGGCAGCTTGCGCATCGGGATGTCCGCCGCGGGCCCCTGACCTTCGACCTGCACGGCCCGGACTTGAACATTGCCTCCGGCGCCCAGGGCCTGCACTTGCAGCCGCAGCCCCGGCATGATGATCACGTTTCCGCCCCAATTTTCTCCCTGGAACGGAACCACCTGTGGCGCCGCCTGGTTGTCATCCACCACGACGTCGTCTGCGGCACGGCCGGGGCTCGCGGCCAGGGCCGTGAGCAGGGCGGCGGGAAACAGGGGACGCATGGCGAAGCGGGAACTGCGCATGATGAATCGACTCCTGGGGACTGGTGGAAAGTGGGATGACGGACAAAAAGGAACGGTGAAAACGCTGCGGGAAACGCTGCTGGAAACTCGGGTCGCCGGCCAGAGCCCGGCGGTCACTGCAGGGCGACGGGCAGGAGGATGACGTCCTCGCGGGGCATGCGAAACTCCGGCCCCACGGCAGGTCGACGACGCTCGATCGCCAGCCGTCGGAGGATCCGAGCCGGCGTGCGGTCGGCCAGGAACCGCACGCCGCCGTCGGCCCAGGTGACCATCTCCTCGCTGACCGCCACGGAAGTCGTGTCAGGCCGCTGCTCAGCGCTCGCAGGCTGGTTCATATTCGTATCCTGGTCGCCACTCGCGCCCGGGCCCGCTGCCAGCGAGGGGACAGCGACCCGCACCTGGCCAGGAGTTGTCGCAGGAATCGAGGCAGGAGCGGTCCGAGGGCCCGCACCCGCCCCTTCTCCAGGCGGCAGCGACGGCGCGAGCACCAGCGATGCGGCGACCGCTCCCGCGGCGCCGCCGCAGGCCCAGAGCAGCCGTTCGCCGAGCCATTGCAACGACGAGGGTCGGGCGCCGACCGGGGCGGCGAGCGCCGCGGCCACCTGCCGACGCAGGTCGGCGGACGGCGCGGCCGGCGTGAGCGTGGCCAGCATGGCTTCGATCGTGGCGTCTTCGTCAGTCGGTTGCGTCACGGCAGGTCTCCGGGATCTGCAGGGCAAGCGCGGCGCGGGCGGAACGAAACCGCGCCGTCACGGTGTTGATGTTCGCATCGAGGGTGCGGGCGATGTCGGCGAAGGTCAGGCCGCCCCAGATCCGCAGCGTGACCACCTCCCGCTGCTCGATCGGCAGGCCCGCGAGGGCCGCCTGCACGGCGGCGGCACGCTCCTCGTCGGCGACGGTGTCGGCGTCCCACCACGACGTCGTTCGGTCACCCGCGGCCTGCGTGTCGCGGCGCTCCCGGCGGGTACGGGACCGGAGCAGGTCGAGGGCGGCCGAGCGGACGGCGGCGAACAGCAGCGGCACGTCCGTGGCGGCGGGCCGCGGTCGATGCCGCCAGAACTTCACGAATCCGATCTGCACGGCGTCCTCCGCATCGGCCCGCTCCGGCAGCCACTGCCGCGCGAACAACAGCAGCCGCGCCGCATGGGCGTCGTACCACTCCTGCCAGTCGGGAACGGCGGCTGTCATGTCGGCATGTGGGCGGGCTTTCCGAAGATACAACGCCGCCGGGCGGGCGATTCGTGGGCGGCGGCGAAGTTTCCCGGAAAACACGCGTTTTTACCCCGCGCCGCTCCTGGCGCAGAGCCTGCCCGGATAGACTCCTGCTTCCACATTGCTTCCGGGCCGCGGAACCGCTGGATCACGCCATGGTCTCGATCACTCGCAGGATGGCGGCCGAGGCGTTCGGCACCTTCTGCCTGGTCTTCGCCGGCACCGGCGCCATCGTCGTCGACGAGATGAGCGGTCGGGCGATCACGCACGTGGGCGTGGCGTTGACCTTCGGTCTCGTCGTCCTGGCGATGATCTACGCGGTCGGCGACGTGTCGGGCGCCCACCTCAACCCGGCGGTCACGCTCGGCTTCTACGCCGCCCGCCGCCTCGAAGGCCGCCTCGTCGGCCCCTACCTCATCGCCCAATGCGCCGGCGCCATGACGGCGAGCCTGGCGCTCAAGCTGCTGTTTCCCACCAGTGCCACGCTCGGGGCCACGGCGCCGGCGGGCAGCGGCCTGCAGTCGTTCGCGTTGGAGTTCCTGCTCACGTTGATTCTCATGTTCGTGATCTTGAGCGTGTTGTTCGGGGCCAAGGAGAAGGGCCTCGTGGCGGGGATCGCGATCGGGGCCGTGATCGCCTTCGAGGCGCTGTTTGCCGGCCCGATCAGCGGGGCGTCGATGAACCCGGCCCGGTCGCTGGCCCCGGCGCTGGTGGCGGTGCGGTTCGAGCACCTCTGGCTGTATCTCGCGGCGCCGGTCCTCGGGGCCGTGGCTGGGGTGGGCGTCTGTCGGTGCGTGCAAGCCCCCGGCTGCTGCGGCGGGACCACGACGGGAGGCTGCCGATGAAGCGGGTGCTGTTCGTATGCGTGGAGAACTCCAACCGCAGCCAGATGGCGGAGGCCTTCGCCCGCATCCACGGCGGCGGGCGGATCGAGGCCGCCAGCGCCGGCTCCCGGCCCTCCGGCCGGGTGAACCCCAAGGCGATCGCCGCCATGGCGGAACTCGGCTACGACCTCGCCGCCCACGCCTCGAAGGGGCTCGACGCCTTCAACGGCCGCGCGGTGGACGTGGCCGTGACGATGGGCTGCGGCGACGAGTGCCCGCTCGTGCTCGCGAATCGCCGCGTCGACTGGAAGATCCCCGACCCTCGCGACATGACGCCCGCGGAGTTTCGCGGCGTCCGCGACCTCATCGAGCGGAAGGTGCAGGACCTGCTTCGCGAGCTGGAGGCGGATGCGTGACCGCCGGGCGTCGCTCGCTCGAGCGGGCCCGGTTCCCGGTCGGCACGTTCCTCGTCGATCCCATCTGGTGGCGGCCTCTTTTCCGGATTTCGGAGCCTGCCGTGGCGGTCCGATCGGCATGGTAGCCCACGACAGTGGAGAGGGTCTTTCCGGCCGTCGCACGCTGCCTCAGCTCCGTCACGGGATAGGGCTTCGGTCAAGGAGAGTCCACGGAACAGGACGCCTGCCTCCGGTCTCCGTCTGCCTACGGCGCGACGAAGCCGGATTCAATGCGCAGTTGCATGAACACGTCACTGATGCGGTGAAAGAGCCAGTCGGCAACGGACTCGGCCGGGGGCCCGCAGTGCTTGTTGCGGATCGTCGAGCGCTCGTCGAGGATCCGCCGGACGATCGGCACGCTGATGACGCGCGCCGTGCAATCGATGCCTTCGGGTTCGGCCGGGCTGAGCACGGCATCGCAGAGGTACCGGTAGCCCCATCGCGCGGCGGCGACTTCGCCGGTCATCTTTTCCGTGTCGAGGCGGCTGCGGAGAAGCGGGCCGGATGCCCGCACGAACGGGCTGTCGACGAGCCGCACCACGAGCCGCGAGGCCACCTCGAGGCCGAGCCCTTTCTGCAGGCCGAGACAGCGTTCGTCGTCGGGTTCGATGACGACCAAGGTGGGTTTTTGCAGCCACGCATTGGCGAGCGGTGCATCGGTCCGGGGGCTGGTTGCAGGCGGGGCCTCGGTGATGACGAGCCGGTAGGGGCCGGGCGTGATGCTGAAGATGACCGGGTCGTCACGGCCGACAGTACTGTAGTATTCGCCGAGCGCCTGACGGAGCCGTGCGACATGAGTGCGAACGGAGGAGCTCTTCGTCGGGCGGAAATCGCAGGGCAGGGCAAGGGCGTGAGTGGCAATCAGCCGCTGGTTGATGGCACTGCCGCCGTTGCGGAGTGATTCCTCGACGAAAAACCGCAGCATCGCCGCCATCCGCGGCCGGACGACAAACAGTCTGCTTTCGAGCATCTTTTCAAGCTGGGAACGTTGCCGCTGCGACATGGGTGTGAGTCCGTAGGTGTGGCCCGAATCCGGGTAAGGAGCTTGCGGTGCATACAAAAGTCCCGAGAGCTTTCTAAAATGTAAGTGACGAGAGACTCCTCGGTCCGGGGGGCAACCAGCGCGTTGCCTTTTGTTTTCTTGAGGAAACCGAATCCGATCCTGAACGAGCATCTCAACGTCGCTCGCGGAAACCGCCACGCCGCTCGGACGCCGTGTGGACCATGCTCCACGGCAATTATCGCGATGAAGTGACGGTCCGACTGACTTGCCGATGCACCAGGCAAGCAACAAGGCCGTTGCTGCGGCATTTCGCGCCAGCAACACATGCGTTGCCGGGGTCATTCGCATCGGGCAACACGTCTGTTGCTGGAGTGATTCGCACCACCTCGCAATGGGGTGGCGAGCGATCGTTCTCGAGGGGCACCCCGTGACAACTCACCTGGATGGCTTGAAAAGCTGCTTTTTGCGGCGAAAGACCACATCGCCAAGGAAAGTGATTCGTTCGGCACGCAGTTTGCATCCCAGTTTTGGCGTGTCCGTCTCCCCCGCCTTACGCACCCGCCCTCCCGCTTGAAAAGGAATCGTTCATGCGAGCCTTCCATTCCTTCGCCGCCGCGACCGTGGTCGCAGTTCTTTCACTCTCCATCATGCTCATGCAGCCTGTTCGGGCGGGAACGATCTCCATCAGTGCACTCGACGGAACCGCCTGCTCGGTCTCCGGATTTTCTCCTGCTCAGGATTCGGGCAGCGGGCAGGCGAGCGAGATTGGCCTGATCAACGCCGCCGGCGCGACCGTGATGCTTGCGGATCTGTTGCTCGTCAACTGGGCTACGCCCGAGCAGAGCGAAGGGGTGATCAACTTCACCATCGCGACACCGGCGAGCGGCCCGGCAGCGCCGATCGCGGCCTGGGACCTTGGTTTTTCGACGGGCAACCTGCTCGATTACGCGTGTGAGCGGATCCGAAAAGGCACGGAGTTCGTGCAGGCTACCGGCGGAAAGGGGGCGGTCGCTCCAGCACATAGTGGAGACGACGTGCGGATCGCCGTTGCCCCTGAGCCGAATCAGCTGACCTACGTGTTGGGGGCAGGTGCGATGTCCTGTGTCTGGCAGTGGCGGCGGCTCCGCCGGTCGCGTTCGTCACGCGGCGGCGCGTCCACGGCGAGCACCTGAGCGACGGCATGTGCGCCGCCTGCCTTCCGGTGGCATTGATCGAGCAGGAGAAGGCACGAAGCAACGCGTGCCTGTCAAGGTCAGGCGTAGCGATAGCTCGCCGCGACCCCCGACTCGGTCGGCATCTCGTTGCGGGCCAGGGCCACGATCGTGCCGCCGTGGAGGAGCACGGTTTCGGCCACCGCGCCGTAGAGATCCTCGGTGACCTCCGCCGGGAGATCGCCGGTCCGTGAGCGGTCGAGGGGCGGCAGTGCGGCCGGTGCGGCGGCGAACTCGATGGCCCCGGTCGCGCGGTCGAATCGTCCGGGCTCGAACCGGTCGGCCTCGATGAGCAGCGTCGCCACCTGGCCGGCCACCGCCGCGCGGGCCACGTCGGCCAGGTCGCCGGCCGCCCGGCCGCGGTCGCGGGCCTGGGCGAAGGCCCGCACCTCGCGGGCCACGCGGCGGCTGCGGGCCGCGGTGAACAGCGGCACGACCGCCGCCAGGATCTCCTCTTCGGTCATGAGGTGCGGATCCTTGGCGACAGGGTCCTCGGCGAGCAGCGGATCCTTGGCCAAGCCGCGATATGTGGCCGCCAGCCGCGGCTGGGCCACGAGAAACAGCGGCAGGCCCGTCGGCTGCGACGCCTGCGCGTGCACGACCGTGTCGACGAAGGTCAAGAAGATCTCCGTGTCGGCATCGACGTCGTCGCGCTTGGCGCCGGTGCCGCCGTGGATGATGCCCTCGATCCCCATCCCGCGCTGCACGCGGTGCGGCTGGAAGATCTCCTCGTCCACGACGTCGGCGCGGGTGAGCGTGGTGCGGGTGAAGGCCCCAGCCCGCGGCACCAAGGGCAGCGGATCGAGCCGCTCGATCGCCGCCCCCCGCGGGTCGATCCAGGCGGTGCCTTCGCAGACGCGGGCCTCGCGGCTGGTGAGCAGCAGCACGTGGAACCGCTCGGCCGCGGCGGCGAGCTTCACCAGGGGCGCCGCGTGAAACCGCTGGCCGACGACGGCCAGGGGCGGCACTGGTCGGTGCAGGGGGAAGACATGGGCATGGCCGGCGGCGGCGAGCACGGCCAGGCCGTCGCGCGTGTGCTCCCAAAAGTCGCGGTCGCCCTCGAGCAGGCGAAAGGGATGCAGGAGTTGCTCGATCCGATCACGGTCCGACACCGGCTCGAGCGCCAATTCCAGGCTCTCGACGAGATGGCGGAACGCGGGGCGGTCGACCGTGTTGTCGGGGACGTTGCGATGCGTCGGCAGGTAGAGCGACAGGCACGGGGCCGGCTGCGGCTCGAGGACCGCGAGCACGGCGGCTGTCGTCAACTGCTCGACGGTCACGGCCGGGGCGGTGGTCACGATCACGGACGTCTCCTCGTGGGCCGCAGGCTGCGGCGGCTGGGGCGTCCGTGATGCCGGGCGGTGCCGCGGGGGCCGCGGCCGTCTTGTGCCATGCTTCGCCGCGCCGTTCCGACCGGCAAGTGGCCGCCGCCGGTGAGCGACGTCGCCGGCGGAAGCGGTGGCGGACAGTTGCGGCTGCCGGCCACGCCCACCTGCGCGAACCGCCTCACCGTGCGGTATGCTGGTTTGCACACGATGCGGCCGTAGGCGGCAGCGAGGAAACATCAATGATTCCCGTCCGGCTGATCATCGCGCTGTGTGCCGCCCTGGTTGCCGCCACCGGCCGCGGCGCGGAGCCGGCGCGGCCCAACGTCCTCGTGATCCTGGCCGACGACCTCGGATTCTCCGACCTCGGTGTCTACGGCGGCGAGATCGACACGCCGCATCTCGACGCCCTCGCGGCGGGCGGCCTGCGGTTCACGCAGGGCTACAACACCGCCCGCTGCTGGCCCTCCCGCGCGGCGTTGCTCACCGGCTATTACCCGCAGGCGGTGAACCGCGACAGCCTGCCCGACGGCAGGGTCAACGGGGGCAGACAAACCCGGCGGCCATCGTGGTCGCGGCTCCTGCCCGAATTGCTCGCGCCGGCCGGCTACTGCTCGTACCACTCGGGCAAGTGGCACGTCGATGGCGACCCGCGGGTGCAAGGGTTCGCGCGGTCCCTGCTCGTCGATGCCGCGGCCCAAAGCAACTACTTCACCAGCGTCGCGGTGACCGCCGACGGCCGGCCCGTGCCCGAGACGCCCGCCACATACGTGACGAGTCTGATCGGCGACCACGCCGTCGAGTGCCTGCGGGAGCATGCCGCGGAGCATCCGGGCAGGCCGTTTTTCCACTACGTCGCCTTCACGGCGCCGCACTTTCCGCTGCACGCTCCGGCCGAGTTGATCGCGAAGTATCGCGACCGCTACCGGGCCGGCTGGGATGCCGTCCGCGCCGCCCGCATCGACAGGGTCGCGAAAAGCGGGATCGTGACGGCGGCCACCGGCGCGATGGAGCGGGGCCTGGGGCCGCCGGCCCCGGTCAAGGACATGCTCCGCACGTTCGGGCCCCACGAACTGGACCGCCCGCTGCCGTGGGCCGAACTCACGGCCGAACAACAGGCGTTCCAGGCGGAGAAGATGGCGATCCACGCCGCGATGGTCGAGGCCATGGACCGCGAGGTGGGGCGGATCATCGCCGCGCTGGAGTCGGCCGGCCTGTTGGCGGACACGTTCATCCTCTTCGCCAGCGACAACGGCGCCTCGTCCGAGATGCTGGTCCGCGGCGAAGGGCACGATCCTGCGGCGCAGCCGGGCTCCCGAAGGACGTTCCTCTCCCTGGGTCCCGGCTGGTCGAGTGCCGCCAACGCCCCGTTTCGGCGGCACAAGACCTGGGTGCATGAGGGGGGCATCGCCACGCCCTGGATCGTCCATTGGCCGCGGGGCATCGCGGCCGCGGGCGAACTCCGGCGCCCGGCGGTGCATCTTGTGGACGTGACGCCCACGGTGCTCGAACTCGCCGGCGTCGCGGCTCCCGACGGGCAGGACGGCGGCCCGGTGCCGCCGCTGCACGGGCGGAGTTTCCTGCGCACGCTCGGCGATCCGCAGGCCACGGTCCACGAGGATCTGTGGTGGTGCCACGGCGGCCACCGGGCCGTGCGGGTCGGCGATTGGAAGCTCGTCGCCGACCACCAGAAGGCCTGGGAACTCTACGACCTCGCCGCTGATCGCTGTGAGGCCAGCGATCTCGCCGCCGCACATCCGGAGAAGGTCCGGGACCTCGAGGCCCGCTGGCAGGCGATCGCCGACGAGTGCGTGCGGCTGGCCACCGCACCAGCCGCGGCGGCGCCGGCCGCCACGGGAAAACGTCCTCCGCACGTGGTGCTCGTGTTCTGCGATGATCTCGGCTACGGCGATCCGTCGTGCTACGGCGGGAAGGTGCCCACGCCACACATCGACCGCATCGCCCGCGAAGGCGTGCGGTTCACCGACTTCCACGTGCCCCACCCCGTCTGTTCGGCGTCACGGGCGGCGCTGTTGACGGGCTGCTACGCGCCGCGGCTCTCCATCCACGGGGCCCTGATGCCGACCGCGACTCATGGCATCGCCGCCGCCGAGACGACCCTGGCCGAATTCCTCCGCGACCGCGGCTACCGCACGGCCTGTGTCGGCAAGTGGCACCTCGGCCACCTGCCGGAGTTCCTGCCCACGCGGCACGGCTTCGACGAGTGGCTCGGGCTGCCCTACTCCAACGACATGCGCCCGGCCAGCGGCAACAAGCACCCGCCACTGCCGCTGTTCGACGGCGACCGGGTGATCGACGCCGACGTCACGGCCGCGGATCAGGAGACGCTCACCCGCCGCTACACGGAGCGGGCCGTGGACTTCATCACGCGGTCCGCACAGGCCGCAGACGGCCGCCCCTTCTTTCTGTATCTCGCCCACACGATGCCACACGTGCCGCTGTTCGTCGGCGAGGCGTTCCGGGGCAAGTCGGGCGCGGGCCTCTACGGAGACGTGGTCGCCGAGATCGACGCCTCCGTCGGGGCGGTGCTCGACGCCCTCGACCGCACCGGGGCGGCCGACGACACGCTCGTGATCTTCACCAGCGACAACGGCCCCTGGCTGCGGCTTGGCCACCATGCCGGCTCGGCCGGACCGCTCCGCGAGGGCAAGTGCACGGTGTTCGAGGGGGGCATCCGCGCGCCCTGCGTGGCCCGGCTGCCGGGCGTGATCCCGGCGGGAAGCTCGAGCACCGCGCTGCTGGCGTCGATCGACATCCTGCCCACGGTCGCCGGGCTCGCCGGCGCGCCGCTGGGCGTGGACGGGGACGGATACTGTTCGCTCGCCGGCCGGCGGATCGACGGCCATGACCGCCGCGCCGCCTTCATGGGCACGGAGGCCGCCGCCGTCAGCGACGGCGTGACGCACTGGTATCACTACCGCACCGGCGAGTTGCAGGCCGTCCGCCGGGGCCGCTGGAAACTCCTGCTGCCGCACACGGCCGAAAGCACCGC
>Ga0315903_10001953_pt1 | contig 31049 bp, 40 predicted proteins | sample LakEriMetagenome_7_FD_203524 | JGI IMG/M metagenome (GOLD analysis project Ga0315903, IMG submission 203524) | Freshwater fungal communities from buoy surface, Lake Erie, Ohio, United States - Buoy 2 MA119 | ecosystem: Environmental > Aquatic > Freshwater > Lake | place: USA: Lake Erie, Ohio...
TTAGAGGATTACCGTTAGGTCTTTAAGCGGCGAGCGCGTAGGACTCTTCCTCGATGCCGCCGAGGAACTCGTCAGCATTGTTGAAGATGTATTCAGCTTCGGCTAAAAGATCAGACTCATCAGTGTCTGCATTTAGTTTTTAATCAGCTTTTTACGTGGCCAACTGATTAACCACGGCATGCGCTTTTAATTTCAATTCTAAATCGAAACCAGTACGCCCCCAAATTTCAAAGAACAATATTTAATATATACACTTAAACCAAAACGGAGAAATTATTTAGTAGATCTTTAGCTTCAGTTTCTAGAGAAACTAGATCAATCATTAACTGATTTGCTAAGTTTTTGTCTTCGTGATAGTGGTCCAAGGTTTTATTTTTCAAAGACGAAACAACTTCGAGTATTTCTTCTATTTCAGTTAGAATCTCAAATGAATCGCTCATTATGTATGAATAAATCTTTTTTACCTAAAAATCAATTCAAAAAATTAGCAGATGTTACATATCTGTTTTCATTTCTTGCGTTGGTAGCTTTTTGAGCAATGTCAACAGGATCATCTTTGTAAGCTCTAACTCTATAACTTCCCCAATGATCATACGTCCAAAGTTGATTTTTACCTTTTGGATACATATAAGCTGTTATAGCATGTCCCTTAAGGCTTTGAGATTTTGAATCATACCAGCTATAAATGATAACCTCAGACCAAATATCATACTTTTTAAGACCCTCTTTGAAAGCTATAGCCGTTGGAAGGCATGCGTTTTTTTTCATCTCCATCCACGGTTCAGGATTTTTGGGCAGCATCTCGCAAGAGACCAGAAAAAGACAAATAAATGCAAATATATTATTTATCATTTTTTTTGCACAATGGCTTGAACTACCATTTCTTGTTTCTCCGGTTCTTTTATTTCTTGTTTCTTGCACCACGAATCATAATAACCTTGCCCCCACCAGGTTAATATTTCCTGACCAGCCTTGATTGGCTTTGATGCTACAAAAATAGCAAGCGCTAATTTTGGATAAACAAAAAAAGTAGCATTTGCTTTATCTGCGCTTTCTGCTGAATTATATATTGATCCATTTCCTAGAAGCAACATGCCCGTATTTCCATGTATCTGACACTCATTGCAACTACATGGAGCCCAATAAGCATATTTTATAATAGAAGGATCATTTGTATATCTTCTTTTCCAACTTAAAACTATTGAATGGCAAAATTCAATAATCTGGCCTTCTTTGATTCCATTTTTCGCAAAGACGCCAAGACCTTTAAAATCTGTATCTTTAACTATTAGATCTTTATTTGTATATCCGCTATCTTTTACCTCTTCCCAAATTTTTTTTATTTGTTCGTGGTCTTGAAAATTTAAACGCTCTTGTTTCATAGTTAATTTTATGAATAAAAAATAGATTTTAAATTATTTAATCAAATAACTTTTGATTTTTCCCAAGCGTTTATTGTGTTTTGGAATGGATTATTATCTATATCTTTAACGCATTCTAGCATTTTTTCAGCTATTTCTCTTATCTCTAGTTGGGCGTGTTCGCTTCTTCTTAGTTTTAAGAAATTTGCAAATGACCTCATATTAAACAGCACGTCTGACTGAATTTGAGAATTATATGTCTTAAAAAATCTAGCAGATTCTTTTGCTCTTTTTCTTCCAAGCAATGGTTCAAGATCTTTAATACAAGCATGGTAATAAGCATTGCCTAAATCTGTATAAATTTTAAGCAGTCGATCCCAGGTCATGCTTGGATCGGCTCCAAGTAGAGATAAAACTCTAGCGCCCGTCCAGTCATTTGGAATGTAGGTTTTGTTTTCTTTTAGCTCCTTATACCTTGCAGATTCTGCATTAATACTAGAAACCCTATGCTTCAGTAGGTGAATATGACTGGCTATGTCGCAATTAACAAGAAAGTGAACGGACCCTTTTTCGAAGGGGGTTTCATGTCCATCAGACCATAACATTTCTATAAGAGAAGGAATCCTTGCCCTTTTTTCTTCTGTTATTTCTCTACTTGTGCTCGTCCAAGCCGAGCAGGCTATTATTTCATCTGATCCATAGTAGCCAATTAGCTCTACTGAATTTTTATTCATCAGACTCGTCGGACGAATATTTTACTTTTTTAGTTTTTTGTTGCCTTTCAGCTTTCCTTTGCTTTTTCTGATCTTCTGAAAGAATACCAAGAATTTCCTCTCTCCAGGTTCTATTAGCTTCCTTTCTTGAAGGAGTTGGCTGACCTTTTTCAGCTTTCTTTTTTAGATTAACCCTCATTTCCTGCATGATGAGGGACTTGTTTGAGTGCCATACGCCTAAGTTCATATTATTATGTGTTTATTGTTTTATATAAAGCTGCTTGAGCAGCGAAAGTATTCTGCTAATTTTTTAAAATTGTCGCAAGAAATAGTTCTATCTTCGCCCCATAATTTAGTGCTCAACTTTAAAGGGTTTGAATCAGTTTTTATTTCATCTATAACTAAGTCTGCTTCTTCATTTGTCAACACCTTATTGAAAATTGAAACTTGCGACCTAATAGAGTCAAAAGTAAGCTCTTTAAGCACTTTGTCCTTTTTGCTTTTTTCGAAGGATTCGACAGGATTTTGAGTTGGGAACGCTAAGGCTATTTTTTTAAATTTATTTTGTGATTTTTTTTGAATAGATTCAAGAAATGCCAATCTAGACTCTTTGTTTAAGAAGAGACCATTTATTAATACTGGAACCCCTTTATCGATTAGAGGCAGACATTTGCTTTCTATTTCTTTTTTTACTTGTAATTCAAGATCCTTATCTCTTGGAATGATTGAACCTGTAATTTTTTTTCTTATTTTATGTAGCTCTATTAATTTAAAATTTTTATTCTCAGAAATGAAATTTTTGCAGAATAAATTTTTTTCAACAGAGAAGGGACCGTAACAATAGACCAACAGTCTCATTAGTTATTGATTTTCTTTTTAATTCTTTGAATAAGAGAAAAAATCATTTTATGTGGAATATCGCTTATTCCATTCCAGGTTTCTGCATTTTCAGCCCCCTCTTTTACCATCGTTTCTTTTATTTTATCAAATGAGATATTTGCTTTAGACATGGCTTCTTTTAAGACATTTGCTGGATGACTTGCAGCAATAGCATTTTCGGTTCCAGACTCAGTATGAACAACCGTTTGATTTTTTGTATCTCCAAGTTCGTCGCTACCAAGAATATTAATTCTTAAAAAGTTACGCACGGCTCTAACAAAAGCTCTATTTTCAGCTATAGCCATTAAAAAATCTTTCGCAAAGCTTTTTGTATTGTCTAAATGTGCATCAGCTAGAGACTCAAACTCGACTTGGCTGTTTGAGGTTTCGAAATTAGGAAGCCAAGTTATTTTGCAAGATACAGCTACATGATTCTGAGTGCAGTTAAAAACTTTATATTCTACTTTAGAATAGCCTCTAATATTTGCTAGCTCCTTAATTCCGCCCAAAAGGATAAGCAGCTGGGAATCATCTAATTCTTGAACATTTAAATCTTTATTTTCGGTTCCAGAAGGAAACTTGGAAAGATTTGGGACGAGATATTTAGAATTAATCATCTTGCGCCAATTAACTAAGCCGTCATCAGTAAACTCGTAAGTTTTACCCAAGAGCAGTCCGTTATTGTCTCTTGAGAAGTTTATATTTTTTTCTCCAGATTCGATAATCTGACTGTGATCTTCTTCTTTTTTATTAGTTTTTGGCATAAATTTACAAGTTATAAATATAACAGCTTTCTAACTCTTTTCCAAGCTGGGTTAAGTCTTTTATTTCTTTTAAAGGTTGCTCTAACGAGTTAGATGGCTTATTTTCAATATAAGCCGCTTTGCTCAAAAAAGCTTTGTTTTGAGAGAATATTATGCGAGAACTTTTGAAAATTGTCAAGTTATTAATTTTAGAAGCTAGATCTTTTTTTATTTCTTCATCCCAGCTTGTTTCTTGGATGATGTTAATGTGTTGCAAATTTAAAAATTTAAACTTTATTTCTCCTAATTCTTCTTCGGTAAAGTTTTTGCCTATAAGCGCGATTTTAATATTAAATCCCTTTTTCTTTGATTCTTCTATAAATTTTATAGTATCATCTAGGTTCTTTAATTCGTCTTTTTCAATATGAAAAATAAATGATGCTATATTTTGCTTTACTTCCGGTATTGTGAACCTGTCTAGATTAATTGGCTTAGATACTACTATTCCCGATTTTCTTTTTAAGATATTATTGCATGCAGAAACAATGTTAAATTCAGTTGCTTCATTTTTTAAATAGTCAAATCTAATATTCGACGACATTTGAGGAGCAAATGCTACTGAAGTTTTGCTATCTGGAACAATATCTAGTAAGGGTTTGCTATAGTTTTTACCAAAATAAATTGATTTTAATTTTTTAATCTTTTTTAAATCAAGATCTGGAAGAGCTTTTTGAATATTTAAAATAATCTCTTCTGGCATTATTTTGTCGATAATCTTTTCTGGATCCTCTAATGAGTATTTTGGCTTTTTTCCGTTTAGCGGTGCCATTATTGTAAATTGCTTTCCGTTCGTCCAGTATGGTCCGGCTACTTCTGGCTGAATCGTTGAATATAAGCTAACTAATGGATTGCCATAAGATGATGTTACATGAGTAGAAAAACTATCATTGCCGATGAACAGGCTGGCTCCTTTTAATAAAAAGCAAGTTTGATGAATGTTTGTTTTTCCTTGCAAATTTGTACATTTTGATAAAGATGCATCCTTAGCATCTCCTATTTGGATAATTTCATATTTTGCTTTAGTTGTAGCTTCATGTATAAAGTCTATAATCTCTTGATAATAAGAATAATTTTTGGACGGCATGCCGCTACTTGGGTGAATAACTATATACTTCTTGGAAGAAACTGGGTAGTATGACGTGAAAATATAAGGTTTTTCTAATTTATTAGGATTAACCCCGCAGTTTAGGCTATATTTTTCTAGTAAGTGCATATTAAAGAAGAAGTTTATTTATACCATTGTGAATATAGTTCATTGACCTTTGCGTAGAAATATGAGGAGTGAAACAAATATCAAACCATCCATTGTGATCTCCAGTTCCTTCCATAAGCATATGGTTTTCCATTTCTTGAGAGTATGGTATCCAGCTTGTAATATTAGTATTGCCATCAAATATTTGCTTATATTTATCCTCGGAAGAAACATATAGATCCCAATCGTTGTCATCATAAATTTTTCTAAGACTTGCTATAACGGCGGTCGAAAGAAAACAGTCTCCTATAGACTTTGGGATCACGTATAAGATTTTCTTTTTTGAATTTTTTATAATAAAATTATCAAATAGATTTTTACCTTCCGCGCTGTTAGAAGCCTCTTCTATATCTTTTTGAGCAACTTGTCTAAAATAGTTCTCTACTTGGTCTCTTGGCGCATTTTTAGATAACACGCTCATCCAGTATAAAAGTCCTTCATCATCATCAGTAATCTCTCTGTCGAGTATTTCTTTGTATAAGGATTTTACCCAATCTTTATTTGGAAGACTAGAATTTATCTCGGCTTTTGGGTTTTGGTTTCTTAGCTGTTTCTGAGAAAAATTAGATAAATCACCATCGTCTAAAAACGGAGATGAGTCTAAAAAGTTTTCGATTTTTTCACCTACATTTTCGATTGAAAAGTTTTTGATGGCCCATTCTCTAGCCTTTTCGCCCCATCCTTTTCTTTCTTCGGTTGACATTTTTAAAAAAACATCTAATTGGTCAGCGATTGAAGAAGGCTTTGTCGAAGCCTTGATAAACTCTGTTCCGTGTTCTAAATATTTATCCCAATCTAGTTTTAAAGAATAAGCCTCCTCCTCGCAACATTCTTCTCCGCAGCTATAATTAGTTACTAGGGTAATTAGTTCTGCTAGCTTTGCTTCCTGAATTGGGATCTCTTGTCCTCCGCTTGTAAATGGATGAACATAAACGTCCATTGCGTTATATACTTCGTTCAGTTGCGACTCGGTAACTCCCAATCCTACTGAAGTTGTTTTTTGAGACTCTTTTGATTTGCAAAATGGACAATTCTTATTTTCTGCAACCAGGGGTTTTTCTATCTTTTGTCCATCTTTATCTAGCTTAAAAAAGCCAGATTCGCCTATTTCAAATTTTTGTTCTCTATCGTCGAATGATTTGATCTCATATTCTCCACAATGAGCACAAACATAAGTCGTAAGAATCTCTTTTGTATCAACCCCATGCTGATCACATTGAGATTTAATATTCCAGCCTTCTGAAAAACTCGTATGCAAGAGTAGATACGTATTTTTAATCTCAGGATGTCTATTTTTCCACAGTTTGTATCCTTCTATAAGATTAGGAACAAGTTTTCTTAACTGGTTTCTGAAAACAAATCCAATTACTATTGCGTCTTGAGAAATATTGTTTTTATTTCTTATTTCTTTTCTTTCGTCTTCGCTTAGTCTATAAAAAGACTGACACTCTAATGGTCCGTGTACCGTTTCAACGTGATTATAGCCAAGTTTATGCAGCGCTTTTTCTGCAAAATTACTCCAAACCCAATAGTTTTTAATATCATTTGCTCTTTTAACAGCTGAAGGAAGGATAGGAAGAGAGTCTAGGGTAGTCCAAATACATGAAGTTATCTTATTAAACCAGTTTTTATCTATTGAAAAATCTAAACCCCAGAAATCTTGTACGCCGATGTATATGTCTGGTTTGATTTCCTTAATGTGCTCGTCTATAGTTTGAGATCCATAACCTATTGTTCTCGAAATATGTGGGTCCGCATTAGCCTGCTGAATTTTTTGAGGATTAGACGAAACGGCGCCATAGCTTTTCCATGGTGTAGCTTGTAGCTCTGGAGCATTGTCAGATATTCCACAGCAAACATGATGAATCTCGTATTTTTTTGTCTTGTATAAATAAGACAGAAGAGTTTTCATTACTCTTCCAAATCCTGTTTTTACTAAAGCAAAATCAGAGTGAAATAAAATTCTTTTTTTTCTCATTAGAAAGATTGTTCAACATTTTCGGATACAGCTTTTTCTTTACAGAAGCTTTCTTGCAAAGCTGATTTCAGCCATTCTCTAAGTTTTACTGATTCGTCATTTGTAAATCCAATCGAGAAAACATTTTCTTTATCTCTTGAGTCAGACACCCTTAGTCCGAAGCCGCACATTACGTTATCCTTTATGTAAGGGGCAAATGAAATTGAAACTCCTGTATCGTTATTAAACTTATGAAAAGTTGACCACTTGTCTTCTTTTTCTATTGCCCTGATAATACCAGAAATTTCTGTATCATTGAATTTTATATTCTTTTTTGCTTTAGCATTATCCTTATTTTCTTTAAAGGATCCGGTTTTCTTTTCGCTATTCCAGCTAAATTGTCTTATAAAAGAAACATATATTCCGGAATCAGCTGGATTATAAGACATTGATACCGCAACGCCCTTATTAGAAGAATTGGGTTTATAAAATTGTATATTGTTAAGCATAGGATAATATTCGTTTGAATATTATAAAAACCTATACTTCTTCTTCAATTAATTTTTGATCTTTTAAATCTCTAAGAGCCATATAAATTTTAGCAGTTTGTATGCCTATTTTTTCTGCATAACAAGCGTTTCCATCTTTCTTGTTTGCTTTTACAACGAGTATGTCCCCTTCTTCTGGAAGTTTGCCACCATTATTTTGGCGACATTCTTCAAGCTTATCTCTTTTGTCGCTGCTAAAAACAAAACATTCTATTTTGCCGCTTTCGTCCGAAAGCTCGTACTTAATATACGGGTTTCCATTTTTAGATGTTCTTTTTGTAATATCTGTTACAATTCCAGCAAAAAACAAAGAAGCTTTTTCGTTAGCATTATTACAGTCTTCTATGCTTTTGATATTTTCATTTTTACGTTTAAAAATAGCACTGAGACTTTCGCTGTAAGGCATTCCAAGTAGTTCTTTTTCATAAAAAAAGTTTGCTAGATTTTCGTTTCTACTATTTAACAAATAAATAGTTTTAAATTTATCATAATCTCTCTTGATTGTGGAAAACCTAGAATCTTTAAGCATTGGCTTTCCTTTGTCATCTTTGATTTCTGTATTTAAGGCTTTCAGGCTGGAAAGAACGTCATCATATTTTCCTGCTTCAATGAATTGCTTAATTATAATTTTTTCTTTATCTTTTAATAGGTTCCATGTTTGGGCTTCTAAAACCATTCGGCTTCTAGTCTTTGTGTTTAGGCTTTGAAGCGCTCCAGCTTGTATAAGAGCAGAAAGAACACCTATTGAAATTTTAGCTTGTTTAGCGGCAATAAATAAATCTATTTTAGAGCTATATACCCCTCTAAAGTTAATCATTTTTTCAATCACTTTTTTGCTAATTCCTTTGATTGCAGAAAGCCCATATCTAATATTGTTTCCCTCAATTTCAAAGTCTTCTTTGCTTTTTGCTAGATCCGGAGGAAGAAGTTTGATTCCGAAATGCTTCATTTCTTGGCTGATACACGAAATTTCTCCAAGACTATCTTGCTCATTTTTAGCCATTCTTAAGAGAGCTAAAAAGAATTCTTTGGGATGATTAAATTTAAAATAAATAGTCAAGGCTGACATTGCGGAATAAGAAATTGAGTGTGATAAGTTAAACTGATAACCAGCACTATCTTCACAAACCTTCCAAATCTGGTCGGCGGTTTCTTTCTTCAAATCTTGTTTTTCACATTGTTCGTAAATTTTTGGCTTCCATTTTGCAATTTCCTCTGGAAGTTTTTTGCCAATAGCTCTCCTGATTTCTTCTGAGTCAGTTAATGAAAAACCAATTTTATTAAACATTGCCATCACTTGTTCTTGATACAGGCAGATGTTGCCAGTTTTTTCAAGTACGGATTCAATAACTGGATCGATTTCTGGTTTTACCCCAGTATTTGCATAAGTGGCATATTGATCTGCATAATCTAGCGCACCAGGTCTAGCAAGAGCTACAACCGCACTCAACTGGTCGAGGTTTTTTGGCTGAACTTTTTTGCATACTTTATAGTTTGTATCAGCTTCAATTTGAAATAATCCTTTGGGATTTTTTAAATCTTGAAGATGAGCATATATATTTTCGTAACTTTCTAGATCGATATTTTTATAATCTATTCCTACAAGTTTTGAAACTTCATGAATGACGGATACACTCTTTAGACCGAGAAGATCAAGTTTGATATTGATCTTTGTAGCCCAATCCATTGTAAACGATGAAACGGTCTCCTTGTCGGCGGTTAGCTCAGTTGGGGTTGATTTATTAAGGTCGTCGTAGCTTACGACGATACCAGAAGCGTGAACGCCTTTATTTCTGATAAGATCTTTAAGCTTTAAAGACGTGTCATAGATCAGCTTGTTTTCATCGCACCAGTCTTTAAACTCTTCGCTGGTTTCATACATTTCCTCTGGCTCGGCGACCTTGCCGTATTTAGAGGTAAAAAGAGCTGTGATTTTATTCATCTCAGTTTCTTCTTTTTCTCCGATAATTTTTCCGGCATCTTTAATAAGAGCTTTTCCAGACAAGGTAGAAACAGTAAGCATCTTGGAGATTCTGTTCGGATATTTCTCTTCAAGATATTTGACTACTTCTTTTCGGCGGTAGTAACAAATGTCGCTATCGATATCAGCAATCATTTTACCGTCTAGGTAGGTAATTCCATCGATTACTTGCTTTTTTGCTCTTACTTCAGAAACGAACCTTTGAAAGAAAAGTCCATATTTAACCGGATCTATTCCGGTAACCCCGAGGAGGTATAAAACCAAGCTGCCAGCAGCGCTTCCTCTTCCTAAGCCAGTGGGAATGTTATTTTTATTGCAAAAATTAAAGACGTCCCAAATGATTAAAATGTAATCAACAAAGTCTAGTTTGTTGAGAGTTTCGACTTCTTGCTTGACTCTTATCTTGTAAGAGTCTAGATCATAACCTTTCTCTTTCCACTCTGGAAGCAGCTTTTTGAAGCCCTGATTGCAAAGGGTTTGTAGAATTTCTAGGTTGGAAGCCCCGGCTTTTATACTGTAAAGCTCCATATCTCTTTTTGAAAGAGAAATAGAAGGACACCTTACCCCGTGAAGAGGAAGATTGATTTTTTCGAACTTTTCTAGGAACATTTTAGATTTCTATTTGGTATTTTAGTTTATTCCAAACTTGGACGTTAAGACCAAGATCATACAAGCCGTCATGAAGCTTGGTTTCATCATAAGGTATATTGAAATTTGACGCAACCTTAGAAAGCGAATTTTTTGAACCTTTTATTATTTGATTTAATACTTTGTATTGATAAAAGTATAAATCGTTTCCTTTTTGATAGGGTATATTATTAAAATAGCCCTTTGCCAAGGCAAAGGTATCAAACACTTTTTTCTTTGTCAAGATGTCCGGACAATCTCTTCCAAGCTTATTATATATACATTTAATTAAATAAATATCAAATCCAAGTATGTTGTGACCGATAATGCCATCGCACCAATTTAAATGCTCTGACAGAACCTTGAGTGCGTCTATTGGTTTTACTCCTTCTTTTTCCATTCTTTCTTTAGAATAAGAGTGAGCCATTGCTTCCGCGCCCTTTGAGAACTTGAAGTCATCTCCCCAGTTAATCAATATATCTTTGCCTTCTTCAATAATTTCGCCGCCAACGGTTTTGATTAAAGCCATCTGCCACGGAAGGTTGAATCTAAAATTTAAACACAGGTTCGCCGTTTCAAAATCTATAAAAAGTAATTTGATTTTTTTATCAAACCTGATAAGGTGTTCTTCCATATTATTTTTCGTTTTTTTCTAAAAAGGATTCTAGGCAGAATTGATCACTACAGAGGTGATCGAGGTTTGGTTTTTGCAAAGTAGATTTTTTACCAATGCATCTCATCGTGAGATAAGCCAAAAAATCGTCTTTCATTTCATAATAGATGGATTGCATTTGTATTCTTTCACAAGTAGGATATCCCTTGTCTAAATGTTCAAACAAAGCTTTTTTATAAATCTCGTCAAAGGGAATTGAATTGTTTTCCCAAAAGAAAACAGGACAGCTCCAAAAGCCCGGAGGAAGGCAGTTATACATTTTTAAATGATTATTGAATAAAAAGCTATCATAAAATGGAACACCAATATCTAGTGAATCGTGCCAAAGTTCTTTAAGAGTTTTAAAATCTAATCTTGGAATATAATAAAACCCATCGGACGAAGCTTTAGAAAAAATCTTGCTCAAGGCTTCATATCCGTCTGATTTAGTTAGAAAAATAATATACTTTGCCTCTGTTTTTATAGAGGCTTCACTTTTGTCTTCCATATCGGCGCAAAAGGTAAGTCTCAATCCAAATTTTAGATCGACCCCTAAATCTTTAGAGTTATAATAAGCTTCTAAAAAGCCGCTCATATTGTCATCTATGAGAAATGAGTTTTCTATTTCATTCTCTCTGATTAGAGAAAAAATAGATTTTGCTCCGATCTTAGCGCTTTCCTTTTCTAACGTAAGGATACTTTTATTTAAAGAATAGTGAGACTTGAAGGCTGGAATAATCATGGTTGATTATTATGTATATATTTTTTTTTATTAAAAATCAAGAAATTGCTTGCGCTTAAAAGCCGGGCATCCTTCGTAATTTTCTGTATGAACTTGCCAGTTTTCGTTTCTTGAGGCTGAAAGTTGCGCGTCCTCAAGGTTGAGATGAGAAGAAATATCTGAATCTTTGCCAGTTTTTGTTTTGTCTTTTACCTTGTAAAAGGTAATAGCATTTTTATATGGACATACCCATTTTCCTCTACCGCACAACCATGATTTATCTTTATCATTGACTGCTAGATTATCTTTAGCGGAATCTTCATTGATATTCTCAAGAATCTCAGTTATGTATTCTAAATAGTGCTCTAGCCCGTCTAATTCTTTTTCAGAAAATTCATTATGCTGATAGGGATCTTCTGGAAACCTCATGAAGAAGAAACTAGCTTTATAATTCTTATAATTTTTCCATATTTTTCTAGCAACAAGCGAATATATCATTGCTTGGATATTTGCCTCTTCGTCTTCGCCTTTGAATTTTTTTGAGGAGCTTTTATAATCTAGAATTTTTAGCGTCCCGCCTTCGTCCTCTTCTGATAGTCTATCTATGAATCCTCTAACTGCGTATTTTGGTTTTTCATTTACGAGATCGAATTCGTATTCTGAATGAATTATTTTCTGACCAGCCGCGCTTAAAAACTCAAACTTTAAAGTGGTGTGAATCATTTCACAGACGCTTTCCCAGTTCGTTTTTATGCCATACTTTACTTTGGTCGGCTTTACTTCTTCTGTTTTATTTAATTTTTCTTTTCTAAATTGTCTTTCAAGAAATCTTTTAACGGCTGGCACTTTTTCAGCGCTTCCAGAAAGCCAAATTTTGTTTATGTAGTGCTCGTGTTTAGGTTTCGCTATTAATTCAAATAAATTATGAACAACTGTACCTCTTGAAGCTCCGCTGTTTCCAGCTTGTGGAATTTTTAAAACATAAGAAGCATAGTACTGCCAAGAGCAAGACGCATAGGTTTTTATTTTTGATGCGCTAAGATAAAGCGGTTTTTTGTTTAATTGTTGTTCTTCCATTCGATTATTTGTTCCTGCGTCATTGCTCCAAAATCGTTAAACTTTGGTAGCTTTATTTTAATTTGCTCTTTGGAGAAGAAGGTTTCTAATTGTTTTTTGAAATTTTTTGCTGCAACATTTCCGGCTCCATAAGTTTTTCCATCTGATAGATCGTTATTAAAAGCTATAATAATTGAAGCCGGATCTAGCTTTACCAAAGAATAACATATATGTTCTAAAGAGTTTAAGCCAAAACAAATAATAAAATTTTTAATACCGGCTTGCCACAAGCTTAAGCCGTCCCCAATGCTTTCAATTACAATGCATTCTTTTTCTTTTTCGATGTGTTCCCTGGTAAGAAAGAGAGGATAGTTCCAATCGCTTCTTTTGCCAATATGCTTCCATTTTATTTCATTATTTTGAAACACTGACCGACCAGAAAACCCTCTGATTCTTTTATCTTCATCAAAAATTGGAAAGACGTATCTTCCAGCCATTTTTCCAGTAAAACATAGTCCTCCTCCAAACTCGTCAAGCGTTTTGTTTTCTATTCCTCTAGAATTCCAGTACTTATAATTTTGGGAAAGCTTTGTTAGAAGCTGAGGATCAAAGAATTTGATATAGTCCAAGTTGATTTCTTCTTTTAAAGATTGCGAATTTTCTGGATTTGAGCCATCTATGCCTACTTTTTTAATCCAACTTTTAGCTGAAAATGAAGATAGTCCTAGTGTTTTTTCTATAAGTTGTTCTATTGTGCCAGATTCGTTTCTTGCAAAGTCTATCCATCTTCCGTCATTTTTATTTATTTTTAAAGCGGTGTCGTTATCAGAATCCCTATATAAAGGTTTAGACCTCCACTCTCTTCCTCTATCATTGAGCTTATATCCTAACTGCTCAAGAATTATCTTTACATCTTCTTGTTTATAGCAGGTCGTCATTGTCTCTAGAGTCTACTGTTTTTCCATTCTTATCAAAGATTTGAAACTTTAAGCCGCCTTTTTTGACAAGAGAATCTAGGCTTCCCTTTTCTTCGACGTTAAAGTTTTTAACGTCAAAAGAAATATAATTGCTAACAAATCTTTTCTCTCCGTCTATTGATCTTTCTACTAAGTCAACGTGTCCAGCTGCTTCTTTGCCTTGGAACCGACTTGCGGTCGTTACGAGCTTATGAGTCCCCCAGTCCTCGCCGTCCTCAGCTATTTCATCTATTGTCTTGCGACGGAAGATTCCAACGTAAGACGCAAACCACTGGAGTCGATCAGAAAGGGCAATAGCGGAAGAGTCGTCGGAAAAACTTCCGGCTTTTTTATTTTGACTTTCACCACTTCGGTTCATTTGTGTAGAAGTAAGCACAACGCAATTAAGCTCTTCTCCTAATTTTTTTAATTTATCTGTTTTGTCTCCGATCACCTGATATTCTTTCCAGGATTCTGATACCCCTTCCCCTGTCATTTTTAAGTAATCATATGTAATGATCGCTTTTTCGCCTCTTCCAACCTTGGAATAATACCATCTGCGAGCGATTGAAAGAATTTCACTAGTTGTTTTATTGCCTACCTTGAGGTGATGAAATTTAAAATTTTTAATCTTTACCCAGGTTTCTCTAATTTTCTGAGTCATTTCTGGATTTTTTCTCCAGTTTCCGGTATCAATGTACCAAAATGGAATTCCAGATATAGAAGCTATAAGTCTTTTCTGAACGTCTAAAGTTTCCATCTCTGTATCAAGATATAGACACGATACTTGACCGTTATAAATTTCGTTACAGATTTTATAATTTAGGTCGCAAAGCATTGTCGTTTTTCCTGACTTGGGTCGAGCAACAAATGCATACAAATTTTTTGGACGAAGACCTCCGTAGAGCCTATTAAAATCTTTAAACGGAGTGAGAAAACCAGAATCGTCAACTGGATTATTGCCAATATCTTCAATTTGGAACTGAGCATCTTCAAAAATATTAACAGGCTCCTCGAAGAGGTCATATGCGCTAATTTTTTCGTTATAGATAGCATCAGCGGCAGATATAATCTGATCAGCAGACATCTCTTCCTTGGAGACCATTTTAGCTTTTAGCTTTTCAGCAGTCTCAGAAATTTCGCGCCTAATAGAAATAGTTTTGAGCTTTCTAGCTGATTCTATAAAAGCTTTTTCTGAAAGACTCATTAGACCAAGGCTTTGAAGATATTCATATACGTTTACAGAATTTTTAAACGTAATGCCTAGGTTTTTAATTTTTTCGCTAATTAAAACATTGTCTACATCTTCATTTTGAGCGATATTAGATTTGATGACAGAAAATATGATAGAATGAACATCGTGATAAAAGTCTTTTTCATTTATAAAACTATCAATTTCATAAAAGCTTTTTGGATATTTAAGACATCCCGAAATAACGTGCTTTTCTACAGGGAGCGAGTAGATCATTGTCTATTATTGATAGCTGTTTTTTTAGAGCTTGTCAAATTTATTGATCAGTTTCCTCGTCGCCTTCTTCTGATCCATATAAATTATATATATCTTGTTTAAATTTTTCTTTTCTGACTTCTCTTTCGGCTTTAAGCCAGTCTAGGGCGAAAGACTTTACTTGTGATTCTTGACCTATACCATCGAAGCTTTCATAAATAGAAGGTCTATTTTCGGCATCTAGGATAAACATTATGTAGCCACCACCGCTCATCTCTTCAATTTGAGATAGTATTGACTCAGGAAGCTCAAAGTTGTGATTATAATTATCTTTCATAACGTGATTAAGAACTTTTCTTCTATTTCTTTTTTATTTAAATTAAATGTTTCGTGGTCATAAATTTCAATTAACTTTATATCGTTGATTTCAAGCCACTTTATCTTTTGAAAGTCTCTCTTGACAGACTTTATAAAACCAATTCTATTTTTATGAAAAAACTTATTGAACTCTTCGTGTTGCCGACCAGAAACTTCGACGGCAATTTTTTTTGTAAAATTAATAAAGTCTACCCTAAGCCTACTTCCTGGGATAATAAACTCCTCAAATACGCTATCTTGCTCCCAAAACTCTTTTAAGAAAAGCTTTGTTCTGTATTGAGCATCGCTTGCTCTTTTAATATTCCATTTTATTCTATTTGATGGATAGACTTTTTTAGGTCTTCCTCTTATATCAAAGAGGATCATTAGCTTATGCAGATTTCCTTGAACTTATTAAAGAGATATTTTGTAGCCTCTTCGTTATTTGTAAGAGCAAGTCTTAAGTTGTCAATTCCCTGCACTGTTTCTGGAAATTGAATATTTTTTGATTTTAATTCGTCGATTAAGGATTGCTCGATTTTAATCCAGGCTCCTGCTTTTTTTGCAAGCTCCCACATAATCATAAGGTCAGCAATCTCATACTCTACCCAAACCGAGTTTCCTCCGTTTTGTTTATGCCTAATTGGGTATTTTATTTCCTTACCATCTTTTTCATTTGGAGACTTTTTGAAAGTAATTTTCGCCCAGTGACCTACGTTTTCTTCTTTTCCGTTTACTGTTGCAGTAATATAATCTGCTTTGTATCTCGTCCCAAATTCAAAGATCCAGTCGGAATAATGAAGCAGTGCAGATCCTCCAGAAGCGTTTGTTAGTCGTGGGTCAGTTTTAGCGTACTGATTAATCTTGACTTCGCTTCTAACCTGACTAATCATCGCACAAATATGTCCTCCTACTGAAAACGGCAAAGCCATCTTCTTCAAGAAGTGGGAAGATATTGCGGCACCTCCGCTTACCTTTACTGCGTCTTCAAAGGTTTTATCTTTATCTCCTTTTGGAATGAGGGCATCCATGCTATCAATAATAAAAAAGTAAGAAATATCTTCTTCATTATTTTGAACAAGCTTATGAATGAGATTCGCTGCCGTTTCGTATATATTTGTTTTAAAAATAAAACAACTGTTGTCATTCCATTCTTCAGGATCTTCTACAAAGTTAATACCAGATCTTTCTACAACGTTTTTAGACAAGCGACCTTCGGCTTTGATATATAATCCTTTGCGCTTCTTACCAGAGGAAAGAAAACTTTTCATTATGGATAAGCTACAGCTTGTTTTTCCACCTCCGGAAACACCGCTGAACCTTAAAACTGATGGATGGAGCCCCCCTCCAACTTCAATGTCGAATATAAGACTACCGGTGGATATAAGAAAATCTTTATCTTTTACATAGTTGTAATGCTCATCTTTATTTGATTTGAGGTATGATGATAGTAATTCTGTTGATTTCATTTTACTTTTTTATTCTTTTTTTCTTATAAAGTCCATAAGAGTTTTTGGTTTTTTTCTTTCGAGGGTTGAATCCTCTCCTTGTTTTTCAGTTTTCAGTGCTATATAAACCGAGCTTGCTGGCGAAATGTCTATCAGATTTAAATTAAATATTCTGAATTTTTCATTCAGATATTTTCTACCGTCAGGAGTTAAAAACCAAGCAAGAGACGGTATTGCAAAATCTGTCCTAGCATGAAACCAAAAATTAGGGTTGTCATTTTTCTGAGTCAAAGAATTCATTATTTTCATTTCTTTAGCCCAGTTAATTTCCTTATATCTAGATTTGGGAAGTTGAAGACAGGAAACTATAAATTCAGATTTGTACCCTTTTTTTGAAAAGGAAGAATGTTTTTTGAATTTAGCCACGCTGAATTAGCGTGGTTTTTTTTTAAAGAAAAGTCAAGGATTTTTACTTTCGTAAAAATCACATCCTTCGCAGTGTTGCGGATTTAAATCTATTATAGATCTTTTTAAACATTGATCTACTAATTTTTTAACTTTACGACATGGACAGCCTTCAAATATTTCTATTTTTTCATCTGGCTTATTTTTACAAGAATTAAATTTTTCTTCTCCACTCATACTATTATATTACACGTTACATAGGTCATTTTCTACCATTTTTTTAACCAGTTGGTCAAAAGAAATTTTTGGTTGCCAGTCTAATTCTTTTCTAGCCAAAGAAGAGTCTCCGAAAAGTAAATCAACTTCTGCCGGTCTGTAGAATTTTGGGTTAATTTTAACTAAGATTTCTCCAGTGTCTTTTCTGAAGACTTCATTTTCCGGTCTTTTATCGGTATTGTCTAAATTTAGATAAGACCAGTGACCTTTTATACCAGCAACTAAAAATGTTTTTTCTACAAATTCTCTAACAGTATGAGTTTCATTAGATGAAAGAACATACTCTTTTGGATGATTTTGATTTAACATTTTCCATACTCCGTCTACAAAATCTTCGGCGTCAGACCAATCTCTTCTGGCATCTAGATTGCCTAATTCAACCGGTTCAAAATTTTCACCGGTTTGTATTGCTTTTTTAATTCTTGCTACATTATGGGTTATTTTTCTTGTTACAAACTCGACGCCTCTTCTTACTCCCTCGTGATTAAATAGCCATCCTTGAATAGCATACAAGCCATACGATTCTCTATATACTTTAACAAGCATTCTTGCTGACACTTTTGATGCGCCATAAGGGCTCCTTGGTCTAAGCGGGTGACTCTCATTCTGTGGAACAGTTATAACATCGCCAAATTCTTCACTTGAACCAGACTGATAGTATCTACAGTTCGGAGCAAATTTTCTAATAGCTTCTAGTTGATATAAAACCGCCATGCAATTTGTTTGCATATGGTTGATTGGCATTGTCCAACTATTGCCAACAAAAGAATTAGCAGCAAAATTAATAAAATAGTCTGGCTTTTCTTCTCTTATTGTATTTTCAATATTTGTCGAATCTGTTATGTCGAGATCTATTAATTTAAATCTTGAATTATTTTTTAAATGATTTATATTTTTATGATTATCGTTGCTAAGTCTTCTTATTCCTGCTATAATGGTATGATCAGTCTTCTGCATTAGATAATCAGCCATATGGCTACCATCCATTCCTGTCACGCCGGTTATTATTACCTTTTTCATTCTTAAGTATTTCTTATGATAAACAATAAGTCGTCGTATCTTCCACGAGCATGTCTTAAATCTAAGGTTTCGATTTTGTCTTTAAAATAATCTGGCGTTGCTTCTTTTAGGGTTGAAAAGTGACTTATATCTTGAACATCTTCTATAACTAGAAGTCCTCCTTTTTTTAATTTAGGCAAGTATTTTTCTATACATAAAACTTGAGACTCTAATGTGTGAGGTCCATCATCGATGATGATATCGAAATCTTTTAAAGAATTCGCTATATTTTCATCGTAAGCGTCCCCTATAATATATTTCGTATTTGCTAAAACCTTCCACTTTTCTCGTACTTTGTCAGCAATATCTATCCCCAAAATGCTTCCATTTTTAAAGTATTTGCCCCAAAGGTACAATGATCCTCCTATATGCACGCCAATCTCTAAAAGAGAAATTTCTTTGTCCCTGTAATTTTCGAACTCTTTTTCATAAAAGAAATCCACAAACCCGTGAACTGTATTTTTATCCGTACCTATATAATCTACTGTATTTAGTTCCTCTGTTGATTCCAGAATGTCTTTTAGTTTCATTTTAAATTTCTTCTATTGTTGGTAACATTGTTAATATTTTTCCTTTATAACCGTACTCTCTGAGTGAGCTTGCTATATATTTTTTGAAATTATGCGCTAATACTAATATATTATCTGGGGGATCAGTTTTCAATATTTCTCTACTTACTATTTCTAAACCTGTTCCAGGACTGAATAGATTCTGCTTTTGAGGAGTATCATCTATTATGTATTTTATATTGCCGTTTTTTACGCAATTTAAATATATGCATCCTTTGGCAGCTGCTCCGAAAGCTGCTGTTGAACCCTCTAAATTTTCAAGGAAAATTTTGTCATTTTTTATTTTGAGATTTATTTTGTCTCCCCAGTTAGAAAAATTAAACTCTTCTTCTTGCTTTATAAAGAAATTTATTTTTTCAAGGTTTTCTTTATGTTCAGGTTTGTTAGAGGAAACAATTCTCATTGAACCTCCATGAATATCCTGCAACGAAACGTCTATGATTTTTAAACCGTATTCTTTAAATAGATTATGTAGAGGTTTTAATAACCAATAAAACACATGTTCGTGGTAAATTTGATCGAATTGGTCTGTTTTTACAGTTTCTAAAAAATAAGGAAACTCTAATACCCATATTCCATCGAGGTTTTCTTTTATTCCTTTAAGGAATTTGCGATAATCAGGATTGTGTTGAAATACGTTTGTAGAAGTGATAAGATCAAATTTTTTTTCAAAAGAAAAATCTCCCCAATATTTTTGAATATATTTTATTCCTTCTAATTCATTTTCATCTTTAAATGATGAGCTAGCGTCTACATTTGTCAAAGAAAGGCTGTAATCGCAACTTTCTTTAAAGGCTTTTAGTAGAGATCCGTCATTTCCTCCAATATCTGCGATATTTTTTGGTTCAAACTTACTTACATAATTCCACATTTTTTTACAATGTTCTATGTATGGCTTATTTATAGCCGATCTATATAAATATTGTTCAAACATTTCTTCAGAAGGAATTTCTATATCAAGTTTCATTAATAGATTTTCTTCTTCTAAGACTCTTAAGCCGAATTTTTTGGCATTTAAGCTTTCTTCTTTTGTTTTAAAAAGATTATTTACAAGGGGAACTTTTCCTAGATTTACAATTTCTTTTTTCATGTTACCATTTCCAATTTTTCAAGCATTTATCTATAGACTCATTTACTTCAGTTATTTTTATACCTGTTGATAAAATCTTTCTATTATCAGTAACGCAATTAGATCTCGGCATCGAGCTTATTTTTGAATAAAATTCTTGCATCGATACGAAATTTGCTTTTTTGTTTGGAGTTATAGTTTTAATAAGTTTATCAACCATATCAATAGCCGATATTGATCCAGTATTTGTTATATTATAAATTCCAAACGGTATCTCTAATTTTATTGATTGAAGGCACGCTTCAACGAATTCTTTTTTATTAGAAATAGAATTTTTTTCTGTTATAAGAGTTTGGTAATTAATTATTTTTGAAATAAAATTTCTTTCATTATGTTTGTTTTCAAATGGAAGTCTTATTCTCCAAATATAAGCTTTTTCAAAGCTTTTGATGCACTCTTCAGCCATGGCTTTTGTTCCAGTGTAAAACCCACAGTTATTAAGGCTAAAAGTAAAATTAGGCTTATCGTTTTCACTCCAGCCAATTCCGTTAGGCGCATCGCCATTATAAAGACAACCAGTTGAAATATGACCGAGTATAATTCCATTATCTACGCAAACTTCTTTAAGTAAAATTGGAAGAAGTATATTTGCAGCTATAGTTTTGTCTTTTTTATTTTCACACGCTTCTATATTGGGAACCCCTACAAAGGCAGCACAATTGATTATGTGGGTTATTTTTTTATTTTTTATTAAATAATTTAAATTATTTTTATTTATATCCTTATGAGATATGGTGGTATATTCAATATTGTTTTCTACTAGCTGCTTTTGAAATTCCAAGCCTAGATATCCGCTGGATCCAGTTAATAAAATCATATTTTATAAATATTCTCCCATGTATATTTATCTAAAATATTTGGTAAAAAATCTGGCAAATCTGGTTGTATTCCATAGGCTTTTGAAGAGTCAAGGTGTGTTGCTAGATAGCCCTCTAACCCGTGTACATCAGGATAAAATTTTTGCCATTCTTTTGAAAAAATTGATTTATTTTTAAACCAAAAAAAAGCGCCGCTATAATGCCAATTTACAAATGAAAGAGCTGAATATGGTTTATTCAATTTAAATGTACCGCAGCACTCATAAGTTTCAAGAATTTTGGAGATAAATTCAAAATCATCTAGATTTTTTGTGTACATTGTATGAGGCCATAATACAGATATAACTGACTCTCTTGGATGGTTGTAATGAGTCACTGCTTTAGTGTGTCCATAAAAGGTATATTCTTTTTCGTTTAAAGAAAAGACTTCTGGCATTAACTTGGTTATGAACGGAGACAGCTCGTACCATCCGTTTGTTTCGGAATTTTTAGTGAAAAAAAACTTTATATCTGGAAAATCCTTAAAATAGTTTGAAATAAAATCTTCGGCAAAAGATTGATTTTCGTCAAAATTTACATTTATTACCTTTTTGCCATTAAATTTTGGTAGATATTTTTTTAGGTTAGATAAATTGAAATAAAGCATTGGGTTAATGCTAGTTAGACAAAGATGATAAATTAAATTGTATTTGATGTTTTCCATTTTTATATTTTCCATTCTGGAAGATATTGAGAGCAATAATCTACATTCACTGGCGGCGCATGCATGTACTCTCCGTATCTGTCTCCTATAAAGCCATTTTCTACTTTTGTAAAAGGCAAAAGTACTTCTATTGCGGTGCCTTTATACGAAGAGTATCCCTTTTTGCAAAAGGCTTCAAGGTTTTCTAACTGGTCTTCGCATATTATTTGTATTCCTGACTCTGGAAAACCATGTCTTCTACATGTAAAAGAAACCCATCCAGAATTTAAATCGTTTATATAATTCAATATTCTTTTAGATAAAATGAATATATCTGATTCTATATGTATAATTTTTTTATAATTAAAAAGCTTTGCGTATTGACTAGCGTAGGAAAAACTTCTAAACCAGCCTGGATAGTTTAGCATCTCGGGTCTTCCTAAGTTTTCAGAAAAATGTATTATTAAATTTCTACCTTCTGGCTCTTCATCTTTTATAGTATCTGGAAAAATTACAGGAAGTCTTTCGTCCTGAGGTAGGCGGGGGCTTCCGTCATCTATTATTAGGACCTTGTCTTTATTTATTTTAATTGAATTAAAATAATTAATCCATTTTAAATATCTATTTTCCCATATATAGTTATTATCAAAATAACTAGTACAGAATAAAAGTGTTTTATTATCAAATTCCATCTTTTTTTTAATTGTACTCTTCGAAGTTTATCATGAGGGGGTTAGACTTTTTCCCTGTTCTAGCGGACATTTTATTCCTATACTCGCTTTCCGACATTAAAACAAGATAATCTCCTTTTATTGTTTCTGAGTTTGTTGTGCAATCGTCTTTATCTCTCTTTATTACGAAAGACTTCAGTTCAAGCTCATGAAAAGAACCAACGGTGGGTTCTTCTATAGAAATTTCAGAAACTTTTAACTTAAGCATAATTAATTATTAATAGCCTAAGCTTGTAATCTAATTAATTTTAGTATTTTTTTCGAACATCTCTTTTACATCCAAGAGAGCTTTGTTGTATATATATTGATAATCTTCTGTTGTTGGAAGTGAAAAATTTGATATAGCGCTTAGGTAATTCATTTTTTCATCTTTTAGTTTTTTATTAACCTCTAACATTTCTTTTTTAGACTGTTTTTTGATGCTTTCAAACCAATAGGAAAAAAAATCATTTGCCATTGAATTTTTAGTGCGAAAATCGTCAGGTTCTCTTCTGCAAACCTGATTAAAAATAAAAAAAATCATGCTGGTTAAAAGATTTTGAGTAAACCTTTCCCTTAATGATATAAGAAGGTCTTCATTCGTTTTATTAAGATTTTTCTTTAAATCATCTATAGATATGTCGTGGATAGATGAGTCTAGGTCTTCTTCGTCCATTTTTTATTCTCCAGAGCTTCCATATCCTAAAGCTTGTCTCGTAGAAGAATCAAGTTTATCGCAAATAATGAAATCTACATTTTCATATTTTTTAAATATAATTTGAGCAATTCTATCTGAAATATAAATTTTTATTGGCTCATACATGTCAGTATTATATAGTATAACTCCTATCTCGCCCCTAAATGAAGGATCAACTATTTTTCCTAGACAGTGCGCTCCCTTTTTTAGAGCCATTCCGCTTCTGTCGGATATATGAGCGTAGAAGCCAGTTGGAATAGAGAGAGATATTCCGGTTTTAATAAGTTTTCTTTCCATTGGCTTTATAACTACTTCTTCTGTAGAATATAAATCATATCCAGCATCATCTTCTCTTGACTTTGTTGGTACCTTGGCTAGTTCATTAATTAAATTAATTTCAATATTCATATTTTTAAGACTCACATGATTTACAACTCAAAATGGATCTAGCTAATTCTTGAGCGGGATTTGCTGATCTTTGATAATAAAGAGATTTAATGCCTTGTTCCCAGGCAAAAATCATAAGCTCGTTTACTTCTTTTGGTTTTATCGATGGAGGAATCATTAAATTTAAACTTTGTCCTTGATCGATATATTTTTGTCTTTGCGCAGCTTGAATTATAATTTCTTTTTGAGAAATTTCACCAAATGTTTTAAATACGTCCTTTTCTTCTTGAGAAAGAAAGTCTAAATGTTGAACGCTTCCACCTTTAATAAGGATAGACTTCCAAGTGTCATCGTCGTCTTTACCCTTTTCCTTTAGAAGCTTTTTAAGATATGGGTTCTTGTATGTAAACTTGCCTTTCGCCAAATCTTTTACAAAGTAGTTTGAGTTAAGGGGCTCTATGCTTGGAGACACTTGACCGAGAATAAAACTTGATGATGTAGTTGGAGCAACAGCAAGAGTTGTTGTATTTCTTCTTTTATTTTCGGAAAATTTATATATTGGAGCCTCTCCGAAGAGTTTGCTTAATTCTTTAGTTGCTGAGTCTGATTTATCGCGAATAGTTTTCCATATTTGGTTATTGAGCATTTTAGCTTCCATGGATTCAAAGCCGATCATTTTTTCTTGAAGCAATGAGTGCCACCCTAATACTCCAACTCCTAAGGCTCTATGGTTAATTGCAAATTTTCTGGGAGCCTCCATGAATTTTATTCCTTCGGTTTTATGAATAAACTCTGTCATTACCGCATCTAGGAAATAAACCAATGTTTCAACAGCATCCGTATCTTTCCATTCTTCCCATTTCTCTAAATTTAAAGAGGATAAATCGCAAACAAATGACTCGTCTTCTTTATTTGGAAGCATTATTTCAGAACAAAGATTTGAATTATTGATCGTTAATCCAGATGCCCTATAAATATCAGGAGCTTGATTGTTTGCGTTATCGGAAAAGAAAATATATGGATAACCGGACTCGAAGCGTTTCTTGATAACAAGCCCCCAAATTGCGCGAGCTTCTTTATCTCCACCTATCATTTTTTTCATCCAGTCGTCTGACACGCAAACTCCGATAGAAAGATTTTGAATAGCATGCCCTTCTCCTCTGATCTTTAAAAACTCTTCTATATCAGGATGATCAATTGGGAGATATGCTGCAAATGAACCCCTGCGAACGCTACCTTGAGAAACTACTTCCATGAGCTTATCGTAAAGCTCCATGAAATGTACAGAACCGGTAGATTCTCCGCCAGATGAAATAGCGGTACCTCTCCCTCTTAAAGAGCCAAAATACGCAGAGGTTCCTCCTCCGTGCTTTGTCATTAAAGCAACTTCTGATACTTTATACATTATGTCTTCCATTGTATCCCCGACATAAGATCCAAAACAAGAAATCGGTAATCCCCTTTCTCTTCCAAAATTAGCCCATATTGGACTGGAAAGAGAATAAAACCCTTGATGCATAAATGATTCAAATTTCTCGGCAAATTTGTCTAAACTTAAGTATTTTGCAGCTGAGTTGGCTATATCTTTAATTCTTTGTTCGGCAGACTCTCCTTCGAGTAAATAGCCGCGCTCAAGAAATTTTCTAGAATCTTTATTTAACCAATAAATATCTTTATTCATTATTTTTAATAAACTGAATAATGTTTTTTTGAGTAGGCTGTTCCGAAAATCTGCCGAGAGATTTACCTTCTTTAAAGAAGAAAATAGATGGAACGGCTCTAATTTTCATCAGAGTCGAAAATTCGGGAGAATTATCAACATTTACTTTACCTATGATTGTTTTTAAGGTTTTATCTCCAGCCACAAGCTCAAGAATTGGATTTATCATCTTGCATGGACCGCACCATGTTGCATAAAAATCTACTAATACATTTTTATTGCTTGACAATATAGCTTTATAATTGCTATCGTTTATTTCTACGATGTTGTTGTTGTTCATTTTTTTATTAAAAAAGGTCGTCTTCTGAAAAGGATTGATTTTTCTTAGAATATTCTACTGGGCGACTATGAAAAAAATCGGTCATGTTGTTTCCAAGCAGCTCTTCCTCGAACCATGTTGTGCAAGACAAAAGTTGCTTATCAACTTCGAACACTTTCGGAAACTTAATTTGAGAAAGAGATTCGTTGATTCTGTTTTTTACGAATTCTTTTAAAATCGGCGCACTTAGCCCATCCTCTTTAATCCCATTAACCATCCAGTCAATTATTTTTGATTCTGCTTCAAATGCCTCTTTAGCCTCTTCTGAAATTTTATTAATAAGCTCATCATCGAAAAGATCAGGATATTCGTCACGTATTGTATTGATAATTTTAATACCAACCAAAGCGTGAATATTTTCTTCATTCCTTGTATATTTTACTTGCTGGTCTGTATCCTTTAAAACATTCTTGTGACGAGCAAACCAATTGATGACATAAAATTGTGAAAAAAGTGAAACATTTTCGACAAACAAAGTGAAAAGAATAAGCGCATATAGATATTGTTTTTTTGAGTCTTTATAAAAGCGGTGTGTGTATTTTTTTAAATATTTAACTCTGCCTTGAATCCAGTCCAACTTAAGGTTTTCTTCAAAAATTGTCTCCAATCCGAGAACGGATATTAGTCTTTCGTAGGCGCCATTGTGAATAACTTCTACGTTAGCCATCACGTAGCCTAGATCTTGAAGAGATGGGTGTGGTAAATTTTCGCCAAGCTTAGCCCAAAATGTTTTAACGGCTATTTCTATCTGACCAACGGCAGAAAGAGTCCTGATAATTATTTCTCTTTCTTGGTCGTTTAAATTTACTTTAAATTGCTGAACATCAGATTTAAAGCTGAATTCTTTATCGGTCCAAAAGCCATTATGCATGGATTCAATGAATTGATCGGTCCACGGATAAAGGTTTGGCTTGCGGGAGATTTGTTCATCAAATATCATATATTTACTGTGTATGGAATTTATTTTACAGTAAATTTTTTCACTGGTCAAATTAATATTTTTATACTATTTTAAATAAAATAAAAAACATTTTTGTGTGTAGCAGGAATTATTCCGAGATAGAAACTCCAAGCTTTTTAAGCTTTTTATTGGCTTTTTGGATTTTTTCTTTTTTAATTTGACTCACGTGCTTAACTCCTTTTTCGCTCTCATAGGAAGAGAGATATTTTTTAAGAATTGGGTCATTTGATTCTCCGCCTCTTTTTTCTGACAGCTCTTTGCTTTGGTTTAAAAGATCTCCTATCGTGCCCTTTTTATTTTTTGTTTTTTCTGCAAAATCTTTTGAAGAAAATGGATCTATTTTTGAATCTATTGAGTAGTTTGGAATAGTAAATATTCTTTTATACTCGATTCCTTCTTCGTCCAAGAAAACGTGATTATCTTTCATTTGTTGAAAAACTTCTACTATCTCGCCGGTTTCTGGATTTTGAAATAAATAGAACGGCATCAGCTAAGAAGTGATTCTAAAATTGTATCAGTAGTATTAGACCAAGTAAACTTTTTTGCTAAAAGCTCTCCTGCGTTATTTGTTGGATCGGTTAGAAATCTTTTTTCTGCTTCTTCGCAAGCAGAAATAAATTCATCTTCATTCCAATCAAAATAATTTCCTTGGTTAAACTCTGTTCCTTGATTAAAGAAGAAACCGTCATAGCAAGGTATCTTACCACTTGGATTAACAAGCACTGAATTTTCAGCGTTAGCCCAATCCTTATAAGCATGAGCGTTTAAAATAACAGCATGCTTTCCAAGGCATACGCTTTGAAACTCAGGTAAGCCCCAACCTTCGCCAGCAGACATTCCGATAATGATATCGTTGCTATTTAAATAATCATTATAAAGAATATTAGAAGGCATGTAATTTAAAAAATTAATATTAAAATATGAATTTCCTCCCAATACTTGACTTAATGTTGCCTGATTTTGTTCGTCGCTTAAAAAAGAATTTTTAATAGCGCAGTTAAGCATGTATTTGGGATTATTGCCAAATCTTTTAGCCCAAGCAGAAAGAACCTTATGGTGCTGTTTTCTTTTTTCTAATTTTCCAACCAAGCCAAAGATTATCTTTTCTTCATCTTTTCTGTTATTCTCTTTCTTATAGAAAGAGGAGGAGTCAAACCCTAGCGGACAATGTCTTATATTTTCGCATCCGTACGATTCAAAAATAGACTTTGTGTAGCTTGAAGAAACTAACGTAACTTTTTGATTTTTAATTATATTAATCTCTGAATTTGTTGGGCTATCTAATTCATAGAATGTTAAAAGAACCTGCTCTTTAGAATAAGAAGAAAGTGATCCGTTTATGTGCCAAAGTTTGAATGTTGGATTTGTTCTTTTATGCTTAGAATTAAAAGAAAAGCATCTTTGTTTTATCCATTCAAAGAATTCTGGAGTTATATTTCCTTCGAAAGCAGAAAGATCAGCCTTTTCACCTACAAGGCTGATCGTTGGAGATAAATTCCTTTTAAATATTTCTTTTAAAATATTTACAGAACAATTGCCAAAGGACAGATTGTTAATCGGAATATCTAAATGAAAATCTTGCATATATTAAAACGGAATATCGTCTGTGTTATCAGAGGAGTCTTCTTGCATTTTTTGTTCAGTCTTTGTGCGCTGCTGATTGCCGGCAGCTGGCGAGCTAGTACTTTGACCTTGATTATCGGACAAATAAATTCTGTAATCTGGCGAGCTTTCGCCAGGCTTTTTATAGCCGTTTTTGAAAACTACAACATTTACTTTATTATTAGAAGAGTCCGTAATATAGCCAGATAAAAAATCTGCGCCAGCTTTTGACTTTTTAAGCCAAAGCGCTCCTTTTTCAAGGTCTCTTTGAGGTTTCTTTTGATTGTTTGATTGTGTTTCTGTGCTCATTTTTTTATTGTGAAGTTTATATTATTAGTTTAATTTTAATGAATGTCAATTTTTTATTTTTTGTTTTGCCAATTTTATGAATTTATTATGCCAATTTATAACTGTTTGAACAGTGACATTCATTTCTTTTGCAATTTCTGTATACGTTTTATTTTTTTCTGAAAAATATTTTTTTTCTATGCACTCTTTTATTTTTTTATTGGAAAGATTGTTTAATATCAATTTAATTTGGTTTAAATATTCTTGACTTCTTTCTTCTGTCTTTTCTTCTTTTACTTTTTCATGAGCTTTACTATCTATTAAAAGACCCATAGTTTCTTCATCACTTTGTACGAAATTTTTGTTTTTATTAATGGCGTTAAGGCAAAAATATCTAGCTTGATTGGATATCCACGTAGAGAATTTACTACCCATAGAGGGATCGAACGTTTTAGCGGAGTTATATATAACGTAATCCTTGCTAGATTCGATATGGTCTTTTAATATTCCGCTTGAATTAACAATATTTGTATATTTTTTACATGTACTTACATAAATACCACTATGCTTATCAATAAGTTCTTTTATTGATTTAGAATCTCCATCCTTTGCTAAGCTTATTAGGTTTAATTCATGCGAGTCCATTTTTTTTATTTATTTTTTTATATCAAATTTTAAATTAATTAATTTTATTAAATCAGAAATTTGGCTGTTCAGATAGCCGACATCGTTGCTGGATTCCCACTTTATTTTTACGTCGGATTCTTTGTATAAAATATCGTAGAATTGATTTTCCGAAACGTGCGCGGCTTTTATTTGCTGATCATCGTTTATTCTTTCGATATTAACAACAATCGAATTATTAAATGATCTAATATAATCAAGTTCATCATATTCAAACTCTTTGAATCTTAAATCTGGCACTATCGCTACATCTCCGCCAGAATTAAAAAACTCATTAATTTGAGGCTCTACCTTATATATCCAATAAGTTCCATTAGAAAGATTTCTTTGGATTTGTCCGTAAGAAATTAAGATGGGTCTGATTTTAGACTTTAAAATCGGATCAGTTGTGAAAGCTGAGATGCCTATTTTTTGAGTACAAAAATTATCAATGTCTTGCTTGAGAGCGTTAGCAAATGAAAATGTTTTAGACTTGAGCCCAGCGTGGCTCAGATAGGAGTGAACCAGGGAGGCGCAAGTGTCTTTTCCAGACGTAGCAAATCCAGATATGCCAATTATTAGTTTTTTCATTTTGAAAAATAAAATATGAAAAAATATTATTGATAATTTTTAAGAATAAGTCAAGACATAATATTTTAAAAAGTGTATAAGATGACTGAACTAACAATTTATTTTAAAAATATGCCAGTCCAACATAACGCAACAACTACTCAAACTCAAGGTGTCTGCAAAAAAATCAGAAGGAAGGGGTTTGATGAGGCTCAACTGAAAAATGCTATTAAAAGTGCTGTACAAGGTGCTTATTTAAATAAAATAATAAGGCTTACAAGATCAAGAACTGGAATGTTGGTTCCTTGGGTTGGATCAGGTCATAGGGGTGTGGGTGTTGCAAATTTTAGATGCAACGATATAGAAATTACGATTGTTCCTACTTCGGCTGGAGGAAATAACACAACCAGAGAAGTGCCATGCTCTCCAACTGGGGTTGTAGGTAGTAATAAATTTAATTATACTGGGTCTCCAAATACTACAGTAAACCCTCCTCAATGTCCGCCCGCTTCATTAGCGGGAGTACAAGGTACGTTTACATGGCAAGCTCCATCAGCGGAAGCTTTTTTTCAACTTTCGGGAACTACTATCGTAATACAATATAGAGTAAAAGCAAAATATGTATTTCATAGCCATTATTTAGGAAGTGGATCTTATTCAGGCTCGACTTATGATCGCCATTTTGGTCCGTACGCAGCGCAGCCGGCGTGGGAACTTGGGTTCTACGACAAAACAGTAAATGGAACAAGTGCAAAAACAAAAACTGTTCCTACTATGTGTCCTTATTAATTAATTAAAATAATTTTTAGAAAAGAAATATTATGGCTATATTAACAACTACTGTTACAAGAACATTTACAAGAACTAAAAAGGAAAAAACCGTTTCTAACGTAACGGCTTCAATTCTTTCGCAGATGCAGGCAAATGCTAACGCAAGCCCGAATCCGATGCCAGGGTTAAGCACGCCTACTTTTTCTAATATAAATATAGTGGGATCTCCACAATTTACACCGCTTGAATATACTGCCTGGCAAGAGTCGCCTGGGTCGCCTGCTGCGCCAGATACTGTATCAACTGACCAGAATCCATGCTTAGATAGTAACGGGCAACCGCAGCATGCAAACGGACCTTGGCATCTAACAAGTAGTACTACAACTGATGGCACTCCTGTTTGGACAGCTGGAGGAGGCGGGACAGCTAATGTTACATATACGTATGACGCGACATGGTCGCTTACCCCTCCTCTTCCAAGTCCTCCCGGGCCTGCTGGTGGTATATATAACCACGTTGGAGTTCAAGGTAGTACTGGTGTGCCTGTAGATGAAACACAAACTCCTCAAACTAAAGTTGAAGTATATACTTCGTTTGCTGGTGGAATTACATGCTATTAATTTTAAAGCTTTATGCTGAGCGATGCATGTGCAAACTTTGGCTTC
>Ga0315903_10001954_pt1 | contig 31039 bp, 26 predicted proteins | sample LakEriMetagenome_7_FD_203524 | JGI IMG/M metagenome (GOLD analysis project Ga0315903, IMG submission 203524) | Freshwater fungal communities from buoy surface, Lake Erie, Ohio, United States - Buoy 2 MA119 | ecosystem: Environmental > Aquatic > Freshwater > Lake | place: USA: Lake Erie, Ohio...
TCAAACAATTGCCTACTTATTTTTACATATTTTATCTCATCGAATGAATTTCGCTTTATTCCGATGTGAATACCAAAACGTCGCATCAGCTCCAAGGTCATTTCTAGGTAAGGAGCTGAAATGACTTCCTCTGTAATTTCAATTTCCACGCCAAATTCAAGTGAAGGTGCCACAATGCATAAAGCAGAAAGAAATTGCGATGAAATATTACCTGTAATTCGCACTACCCCACCTCTGATTCCTCCGCCATAAACTACTAATGGAGCAAAGCCATCATGCTTCTCGAAATGAATATCAGCACCCATTTGTTGTAATGCATCTACGAGTGCTTTTATGGGTCGTTGATGCAAACGCTCTGTGCCATGAAGATAAATAGTTCGCCCTTCTAGTAAACATGCAAAAGCAGTTAAAAATCGAAATGGCGTGCCCGCATCAAATAGGTCTATATCTATAAACTTCTCATCGCTATTAAGTAAAGTTATCAGACTTTGCTGTAAAATCTTCGTATCGCTGGATTCAGCCAGATTCAGAATCTCAAAATGATCATCACACAAAGCTTGTAACATGAGTATACGATTACTGATACTCTTGGAAGCAGGTAAGCTTACTTCTCCTTCTAGGCTCGATTGATTAAATTTAATTTGCATCTTACAACAGGGATTCACGTATTAATTTCAAAGAAACCGGAACATTAATTTCACAATCACCTACCCTTTTTAATAAACTCATTTGAATATTTCCATCTTTAATCTTCTTATCGTGCATAATAAATGATAAGATGTTATTCGTATCATTTGCAAAGCGCAAATCGGGGAAAAACTTCATCATTAAAATATTAAATTGCTTACCAACCTGCACATCGAAACCAAACAAAATTTCACTGAGTCTTATTTCAACTTGCATCCCAAGCATAATAGCTTCACCATGTAAAAGCGGTGTATTTGTTAGAAGTGAAGAGCTTTCTATAGCATGACCGACCGTATGACCAAAATTCAATTTCATGCGTACACCCACATCTAGCATATCTTCATCCACAAGCGATTGCTTAATCTGCAATGATTTATAGAGAGCATCGGTAGTTATAAAATCATTTAACACATAAGTTTGCATCCGATTCCAACTATTTTCATCCGCGATTAAAGCATGTTTTATCATTTCGGCGACACCGCTTACTAAAGTTCGATGCGAAAGTGTTTGTAAAAAATCAGTATCCATGAAAATAGCTTCGGGATGATAAAATGTCCCAATCAAATTCTTGATACTTGCGAAATCAAATCCAGTTTTCCCACCATAGCAAGCATCGACCATAGCCAATAAAGTAGTTGGTATATATACAACACGAATGCCTCGTTTGAAAGTAGAAGCAACAAAGCCACCTAAATCACATACCACACCGCCTCCTACACATATGAGAATAGTATTCCTGTCAACTTGCAAATCGATTAATTCACTCCAGATGAGTTCAACTATAGCTAAATTTTTATTTAATTCACCTTGCGGAATAATAACACGATGTGCCAATTGAAGACTTTCTATTTTCCTCCGTAAAACAGGTATACAAAATCCGTTGGAATTTGCATCGGCAAGCAAAACAAACTTACTTGCATTCATACTTTTCAAAAACGCTTCAAACGAATTTAGTTGTTCAGAAATAAATATTTGTGTCATGAGAGAGAAATAATTTCATTTGCCGAAAATGCGATAGGTTTATCTGCAAACCACTGCTTGACTATTGTCCATGTATCACTGAATAAATCTGAATCACGATACCTATTTAAATCAAGTTCTTCATGCCAAATACTATACGTGTAAAAAATACGAGCTTCTTTGTTATCTTGCCATAAGGCTAGGTGAGAGCAACCTTCTTGTGTTCGAATTAGCTCTTTCCTAGTTTCGAATAAAAGTTTAAAATCTAGAATATGCTCCTCTTTAAACGTCAACTTCACAATACGTATCATGTAAATTTTATCTTGATATGATGGTAAAACAAACTTCGGTCACCAGTTTCACGAAAACCAAATAAGTCAGCGGCACTTCCTTTATTCACAGCCAACTCTAAATAACCTGCTACATTAAAATAGCAAAGCTTCTCATTTGGAGGCACATCATAGTAATGCTCGCTCAATTTAGTTATTTCTTCGTTTCGCATAAATACAACACTAAAATTTCGACCCGCCCTAGCTTGCTCAAATTGCTGCAATGTAACATTCAGTACCACATTTCCAAATCTATCTATATGTAAAACTTGCGCATCTAATTCATCATCTCTTTGCACCGCTTTATTCGCGTGCATTACCATAATTTCATTCACATTCACATTCAACAATCCAATATCATTTTGGTGCAAAATAAAATTCATTTGATTAATAAAAGTCTCAACTACAGTTTGAATATTATATGGAATAGGAGTCTCGTCTAATTTAAAAATTTGCAAAGGTTGATCATCAAAACACATGGTAAGAAATCCATTATCTGCACAAAATATATGTTGTTGATTCACATTTACATACAGCAACTGCTTGGATTTACTTGCGTATAAATCTTGCAATAGAAAATGAAAACTTCCTGCAGGAAATAACCTATAACATTGTTTGAAAACATAAACAGACTGCTGCAAGTTAAAAGGCTTCAACTCATGAGTAATATCCAATATTTGTAAGCCCTCAAAAGCTGTCAACAACTTTGCCTTAGCACCTAAGAGGATATATTGCTGCATACCCAAATCGGAAGTGAATGTAACTAATGGCATATCACAAAAGTATAGCAATTACATCTATCAATTCACTATGCGACATTAGAATTTACAGATTGATACCATTGCAAAACTTAATGAGATTCAGAAAAATTGTCAATTGGCTATAAATTTCTTCGTGACTCAAATTTTTTATCGCTTCATTATCAATGCGATTACTCATTTCTAAAAAATTTGAAAGCCTCTAACTTTTTTGCAAGTTAACTTTTGCAATGGTCGCAGGTTAACCTGCAGCTGTTTCGGACATGGCAAAAGCCAAAATTTCATCCATCAACTTTCTATCGTTACTCAATCGAGGAACTTTATGCTGACCGCCCAATTTACCTTTAAATTTAAGCCAGTTGTTAAAGGTACCTTGCGGCAAAACATTTATTTTGGGTAATCTGAGCGCAATATCTTTATGCCTTTTGGCTTCATAATCAGAGTTTACTTCTTTCAAACTTTCATCTAATATTCTTCTAAATTGCTCGATATCACTGGGGTCTTGCGAAAACTCAATAGCCCATTCATGTGCACCATTACTCTCATTGGAAAAATAAATTGGGCAAGCGGTATAATCGCTCACGTTAGCTTGCGTAAGCTTAGCAGCTTTACTGATACCATAATCAGCATTATCTACTATCAATTCTTCACCAAAGGCATTGATAAAATGCTTTATTCTGCCAGAAACTTTTACTCGAAACGGATTGGTACTAACAAATTGAATTGTATCACCTACAACATAACGCCATAAGCCAGAATTCGTTGTGATTACCAATGCATAATTAACCCCTACTTCTACATTTTCTAGATCTAATGTTTCGGGGTGTTCTTTGCTTATTTCTTCCAACGGCATAAACTCGTAATAAATACCATGATTGAGTAAGAGTAACATACCATCTCGCCCGATGACATCTTGTGCCGCAAAAAAACCTTCTGAAGCGTTATAGGTTTCAAGATAATTCATACTCTTGGAAGGAATCAAGACTTTAAATTGTTCTTCATAAGGTACAAAATTGACACCTCCATGTATATATAATTCCAAATTGGGCCATACTTCTTGCAAGTTAGTTGCACCCGTCATTTGAAATATTTTCTTAATTAATACTAATGTCCAAGTTGGTACACCGGCTATCATAGTCACATCCTCTTGAATGGTACTTTCTGCCATGCGTTGTATTTTAGCCTCCCATTCATCCATTAATGCAATAGATAAATCGGGTGTACGAATCAACTGAGTGAAATAAGATAAATTTTGTATCATAACTGCTGATAAGTCGCCATAATAAGAATCTGTATTTAATTGATTCACTTGATGGCTTCCACCCAAGGTTAGGCACTTACCTGTCATAATTCCCGATTGTGGGAAATTTCGATAATATAAGGCCAATAAATCTTTTGCCGACTTGTAATGCCCTTGCTCTAGGCTTTCATTACTTACTGGAATAAACTTGCTTTTATCGGCTGTGGTTCCACTCGATTTGGCGAACCACGTGATGGGTGTATCCCATAATACGTTTTGATTTCCTTCCATCATTCGTTCGATATAAGGCTTTAAATCATCATAATTACTGATAGGGACATTCTTCTTAAACTCTTTAATGCTATTAATATTTTGAAAATCATATTGCTTACCGAATTCAGTAAATTGTCCACTATGTATAAGTGAATTGAAAAGCATCGTTTGAGTGGTTTCAGGATTCAGTAAAAAATTATCGATAGAATTCCATCGAAGCTTAATCAAACCTTTTAATGCCGGGTTAAGAATTTTCATTGAATGATAAAATCAGGTTGACTTGAAACACTGAAAGGGTAAATATAATTTTTAATATTTAATATTTATAATTTCCCAAAATCAATTTGAAAGATTCGGAAATAAGTAACATAAGTTACGATAGGCGTTCATTATTCAAAATTAGTTCATAAGCAAAATATTGACTGAGCGTTGCAATATATTGAACGCAATCTCTGCCATTAAGTTTTCTTTATCTAATGTTGGATTCACTTCTGTGATTTCAAAACAACATATTTTATGATTTTGCATAAGACTTGCTAATAAATCTTCTGCTTCGCGTTCTTTTAGACCATTGGGAACAGGCGTACCCGTACCTCTGGAAATGCTACTATCTAAACTATCGACATCAAATGAAACATAAATATCGTCACATTCTTTTAAATGCAACAAAGCTTGCCGTGCAACATGTTCAGTTCCTTTTTTTCTAACCTCGGATACTGGAATTATTTTGATGCCCAATTTTTTAAGAATATAATCTTCTTCTTTTTCTATATCACGAACCGCTATGTAAACAATATCTTGGGGTAAAATTTTGGGGCTTATACCACCCAACTTTTTTAAACCATCCCACAACTTCACTGTGTTCGCATCAGGCTGATGGACCTGGCAATCCAAGTTATCCTCAGCCAACGAAATGGCTATAGGCATGCCATGCATATTTCCACTAGGTGTTGTGTAGGGCGAATGAATATCCGCATGCGCATCTATCCAAATAACGCCTAACCTATTCTTCGGTCTTGCCATTTTGATTCCTGCTATAGTACCACCAGCACTGCTATGATCTCCAGCCAATATGAGTGGAAATAAACCCGATTTTAAATTCGAATGAACTGCACTTGAGACGCGCTCGTAAGTTGTCTTAACGCCTTTAATACGTTTTGCATAAGGGCTCTCCACTGGTTCATAGAGAAGTGTATTTTCTGTTTCGACTGATTCACTCGGAAAATTCACGAAAAAATTACTCATAAAATCCAAGGCAGCTATTTTTAAGGCATCAATGCCCAAACTCGCACCTCTTGTACCTGCTCCTATTTCCGATTTTACTTCAATAATTTTAATATTACGCATTTCGCAAATGTACAAAGCAATGTGGGAATCAAGTAATTTGAGAATTTGGAAATTTGGAGATGTGGAAATTTGGAGATGAGGGAATTTGAAGATTGGGAGATGCCAACTTGTGCCTTTACAATACTAAACATATTTTTTCAAAGATAAAGCACAGGAAGCCAATACACATTACCTGCCCCTCAGTCCTTCGCCAATGGAGGTGATAAGATTTGTAAGCACAAATTTTAAATTCAGTTAACAGATTGGTCTAGTTTGCAAATCAACTGGTTATTAAAACTAGCGAGATATTTCATTCATTATCTCATTCCGAAATAAAAGTGGCTCTTTATCTAATTAAGGCATACGCAATCGTATTTCTATGTGTCAATTTGTCGGGAATGTAATACTTGGCAAAATACTTGAAGTGAATTGTTGATTAAATGAAATAAAATGCAGGAAAACAAGTCAGCAAGCCCTGAAAATGAGAATATAGAATTTCAAGCTGAGGCAGAAATTAATAATAATAGCGAAAATTTGTCAGAAAACGAGGATTTACAAGCCGATTTGTCCGACAGTACATTAAATAATGAGTCGTCGAATTCACTTGAGGTAGAATTGGCTGAATGGAAAGATAAGTATATGCGTCTATTTGCAGAGTTTGACAATTACAAAAAACGTTCTTTCAAGGAAAAGATGGAAGTGATTCAAACTGGTGGAAAAGATGTAATGATGCCATTGCTAGATGTGATGGATGACATGTCACGCGCTGAAAAGCAGTTAGAAACTGCAAGTGATATTGAGGCCGTAAAAGAAGGCATGATGCTAGTTTTTAATAAATTGAAACATGCTTTACAAAGCAAAGGATTAAAAGCTTTTGATAGTATTGGTGAAGTATTTGATGTAGAGAAACATGAAGCGGTAACAGAAATTCCTGCGAGCTCACCTGAAATGGAAGGGAAAGTAATGGATGAACTACAAAAAGGATATACCTTAAATGATAAACTCATACGCCATGCTAAGGTAGTTGTAGGTAAAATGGGTTGACTTAAAAAAGCGCAAACAGTTTTAAGTAAAAAGATGAAGAAGACAGATGCCATAAAAAAGAAATAATACGATGTCAAAAAGAGATTTTTATGAAATATTAGGTGTTAGTAAATCAGCTTCGGCGGATGAGATAAAAAAAGCCTATCGAAAAGTTGCGATGCAATTTCACCCAGATAAAAACCCAGGTGATAAATCAGCAGAGGAAAAATTTAAAGAAGCTGCAGAGGCCTATGAAGTGCTAAGTGATGCAACAAAGAAGCAACGATATGACCAATTCGGCCATGCGGGTGTTGGAGGTGCTTCTGGAGGTGGTGGATTTGGTGGTGGATTTGGTGGCGGCGGTATGCGCATGGAAGATATTTTTGAAAATTTCGGGGATGTATTTGGCGAAGGTTTTTTTGGAGGAGGAGGAAGAAGTGGAGGCAGAACTCGAGGCGGTGGCGCACGAGGATCAAACCTTCGGGTAAAAATAAAAATGAACTACGAAGAAGTCATTAAAGGCGCTCACAAAACAATCAAAGTAAAAAAACATGTAAAATGTACAAGTTGTAGTGGAAGCGGCGCACGTGATAATTCTTCTATACAAAACTGCGGAACCTGCGATGGTTCTGGCCAAGTAAGAAGAGTTCAGAATACTTTTCTAGGTCAAATGCAAACTGTAACTACTTGTCCAACTTGCAATGGCGATGGAACTCAAATTGCAAACAAATGTACATCTTGTAAAGGGGAAGGGCGCGTATATGGAGAAGATACAATTAGTCTTGATATCCCAAGTGGCGTGCAAGAAGGCATGCAATTGAGCGTAAGTGGCAAAGGTAATGTCGGAGAAAGAAACGGACCTCCAGGTGATTTATTAGTTGTGATTGAAGAAGAAAAACACCCTGACTTGATTCGAGAAGGTAATAATGTTTTATACGAATTGCATCTTTCGTTTCCTGAAGCAGTTATGGGCTTAGAAGTAGAAGTACCAACTGTGACTGGTAAAGCCAAAATAAAAATTCCAGCAGGAACACAAGCAGGTAAAATTTTACGATTAAAAGGCAAAGGCTTTCCTAATGTAAATAGTTACGATAAGGGAGATCAACTTATTAATATAAATGTGTGGACACCCCAACATTTAAGTAACGAAGAAAAAGCCATGATGGAAAAACTGAGCCAATCTCCTAACTTCCGCCCTGATGTCAATAAATCAGATAAGAGCTTTTTTGATAAAATAAGAGAGGCGTTAAGTTGATATCATACGAAATAATACACTCAAATCAAGGATTACGAATACGATTGAGTTCTAAATTGAAGAGAATAGTTAATTTCGGACGAAGAAGTATTACTTGGAAACCCACAGTTAAATCGACAATACTTGCTGCAAGTCACGTGATTGGATTATTAACTGAGGTGGGATGAATTGCGAAGTGAAGATTTTAGATAATTACCTAAGATTATCCCAAAGAATCATTACAAGGAATATTGCATACATTCAGGAGTGTTTCCATGATGAACTTCTCTATTCAACTTTGAAAGCAAAAGTTTAGTAGATATCCAAATTATTAGTGAATAAAAATTTTTCTAAAAGCACTTTCTAATTCATCGAAAAAGGATCTGACATTAACTACCTACCTATTTTCGATCAGATTTTAAATTACGAGGTCGTATTTTAGAAATCACAGTAAGGAATCTTTAGGCCAATGCTTTAAATACAAAGGGATAAACAATTATCCGATAGAGTACCCATGTAAATGAAAGCCATCCATTCATATTAGCTATTTGTAATCTTCTGCGATGTTCCATAAACATCCATGCAAATACGATTCCGTAACAGAATATTTGTAAGAACTCAATTTGAACAGGCAGTAAGGATAATAAATTTAAACCCCAATGAAATCCTTGCAAGATGAAAGCGCCTAATAGCGAAACAAAGGATACATGTCCTAAATAATCATATATATTAGGTTCTTTCACTAATTTACAGATGATGTATTGAAAGATAAGTTGTCCCATAAAAATAAGTAAATCACCCCAAGCAAGATTTCCAGTATAGTAATTCGAAACATGTTGCTTGAAATAATTACCAACAATTAAGTTCACCACTAAAGCACAAAAAATAATAAAAAAAGTACGCCAAAACATACTGCGACTTGGATTGCAGCTTCCGCTGTTGTTGCATGAAATAGGTATTACAATTTTTCGATTGAATGAAATGAAGTTATAGACTTGCTCCCAAAACATATAAATTGGTTTGATGCGCATACAAAAACCAATGAATGGGAAATTATGATTTAATACTTTTGTGAGGCTGTCAACCCCATAAACTACTTCGCCATTCTCACGATTTACCAAAGCTATTTTGTTACGAGCCAAATAAAAATCTACAGTAGGAAATTTACTTTCATCAATATCTTGAAAAGCTATTCTTCCATGTTCATCTAACATCTTGTATTTAATCATACCGCCTGTATATAAATGACAAAGTGGGCAATCTCTATCAAATAAAAGCGAATGATTTTTAAGCATTTTCATAATAGTATAAATTTAGATTTAATAATATAATAAGCATAGGTTCATTTCTATTTTTTCAAGATACTGAATAAAATACCTGCCAATTTTGACTCCTCCACTTGCAATAATGTACTCACAGCATTGTCCATTTTTCCTACAACATGATTAATGTCGGAAGTAGATTTTAAGAATGCTTTTACTTCTGGATTTTTTTTATCATCACTCAAATTGTTGAATGAAACCAAAGCCTGCATAAGAGGCTCAATTTCCCTACGTTTACGTTCTTTGATAATTCTTTTAGCAACCTCCCAAATATCTTTTTCCGCTCTAAAAAAATCTCTACGTTCCCCTTGCTTCAACTCCTTGTAAATTAAATTCCAAGTCATTAGGTCTCGCAAATTCATATTTGCGTTACCACGCGAAATGGATAATTGCGCCATGACATCTTCTGTACTTAAAGCAGTAGGAGAAATTAATAAAAGTGCATGTATTTGCGCCATTGTTCTATTAATCCCCCAACTAGTACCCAATACACCCCAAAGTTGAATAAATTGTTCTTTTGCTTCTTGTAATTTCATAATGCAAATATAACTTTCTTTCAATAATTACTGAAAGTTTAATAATTAATAATTTTAATTACTAAAAAAAAAATGAATAAATAATATTGGTAGTGCCTGTTGTGGAATATATTTACTTCATGCTGCCAAAAATTTCTGACATAAACACGCTAAAAGATGATATTATCGCGGGGATTGTGGTATTCCTTGTGGCACTACCTCTTTGCTTGGGTATTGCTCAGGCAAGCAATCCGAAGCAAGCATCTAGTGAATTAACAGCGGAAACAGTGTTACTTGACAAAGTAAGTCAATTAACAAACGTACAGTCCTTACCTGAATATCAAGCATTCCAAGCTTCCAGACCGAAACCTATCGAAAACCCTGTGAATCCATTAGCTGGCATTATAGCGGGTATTATCGGAGGCATTATTATTGGTGCTGTTAGCAAAAGTCATACAAGCGTTAGTGGACCTGCTGCAGGACTCACAGCGGTTGTAGCAGCGGGTATTTTAAAACTTGGCTTGTTTGAAGTTTTTCTTGTTTCTACAATTATAGCAGGAGCTCTGCAAATTGTGATGGGAAAATTAAATTGGGGTATCATTGGAGATTATGTACCGAATGCAGTCATAAAAGGGATGCTAAGTGCTATTGGCATATTGCTTATTTCCAAACAAATTCCTCATTTAATTGGTTGGGATAAAGACCCTGAAGGCGATGAATCATTTCAGCAACCAGACGGTCAGAATACTTTTTCTGAAATTATTGAAAGCTTCAATCATATTAGTTTCAACGCAGCCATGATTGGCGTCATTGGCATACTAATTTTAATATTATTTGAAACCCAATTCATCAAACGAATTAAACTTTTCAAATATTTACCTGGGCAATTAATTGTTGTTATTGTAGGTGTACTACTAAGCTCTTATTTTAATAGACAAGGTAATTCATTAGAAAGTGACCAAATAGTAAGATTGCCGATATTCAATAGTATTGATGATATAATGAGTGGATTAAAAAGTCCTTCATGGTCGAGTTTTGGCAATATTCATGTTTGGCTTACTGGCTTAACAGTTGCTTTGGTTGCAAGCTTAGAAACTCTATTAGGTATAGAAGCTGTTGATAAAATTGATAAGTTTGAGCGAATAACTCCTACCAATCATGAATTAATAGCCCAAGGGTTAGGCAACATGGCAAGTGGTTTGCTGGGTGGTCTACCGCTTACATCTGTAATCGTTAGAAGTAGCGCAAATATTGAAGCTGGGGCAAAAACTAAACGCTCTGCCATCATACATGGCGCACTTCTATTACTTGCTCTTTTAATTTTCCCTCAATATTTAAACTTAATTCCGAATTCAGCACTTGCTGCTATACTAATTTTTACAGGGTACAAACTTGCAAAAATTAGCTTATTCAAACAAATGTATCAAATGGGGTGGAATCAGTTTGCACCATTTTTAATTACTATTATAGCCATCCTTGGAACTGATTTACTAAAAGGTGTTATAATTGGCATGGCTATTGGTTTATTTTTTGTACTAAAAAGTAACTATCATAAATCATTTTTGATAATTAATGATGGCAATGATTATTATCTTAAACTAAAAAATGAAGTTTCTTTCCTTGACAAGAGTCGAATAAAAAATGCTTTAATAAATTTACCGAATGGTGCAACATTAATAATCGATACCACTATGTGCAACTTTATGGATCTAGATGTTCAAGAAGAAATCAGACAATTCATAGTTAGATCACCGCTTTCAAATATCAAGGTTGAGTTGAACCGTTTAAATAATCACAGATTTCTTTTCGATAAAATAACATAATGCAACATGGAGACATATCAAAAATTATTACTACAGAATAAAGTATGGGCAATTGAATCAGTCGTTTCAGATCCCGACTATTTTACAAGATTGTCTAATGTCCAAACACCTGAATTCTTATGGATTGGATGCAGCGATAGCAGAGTTCCTGCGGATAAAATTACAGGTACTCAACCAGGTGAAATATTTGTACATCGCAACATTGCCAATATGGTAGTACATACGGACATCAATTTATTAGCGGTGCTCGAATATGCAGTCAATCACCTTAAGGTTAATCATATCATTATATGCGGACATTATAATTGCGGTGGGGTGAAGGCAGCAATGACAAATAAAAATTTTGGCATCATAAATAAATGGATTCGAAACATCAAAGACGTTTATCGGTTTCATAAAGATGAAATTGATGAGATGAAAAGTGAAGATGATAAGACAAACAAGTTAATTGAATTAAATGTAAAAGAACAAGTAATGAATTTGGCTAAGACAAGTATTGTGCAACATGCTTGGAAAGATAGAAACGCGCCTCATCTGCACGGATGGGTATATACTCTTGAAGATGGTTTGATTAAAACAATATATGACATTCAAGCAGGCACTCATATAGATCCACTTTATGAGTTTGAAGACTAGTCATCAACTCAAGCCTTAAACATATTTTTTATTAGAAAGAAAAATATAGGATTACCAATTCCCAATTTATTGGGTTACTAAAAACCCAAATTACGCGATTGGATTTGAGGAAAGAAAATTCTAGTGCGTTCGATGGGGTTACTAAGAAAAGCCTTTAAAGGCTATCTTACAAAAATCAAAATGAGGTGCGAATTTTAGATTTTTTATGATTATCCGTAAAGTCACCTATTTTCTTTTCCATCTCGTCACTCATGACGAGACCACTTTTATCCAAAATCGCACATGAAGATACTGGCTCTATAACCAAGTTCGTCTTTGCTCGAACAACGGATAAAAGTTTGGCTGCGATATGCCTCAAATCTTAGGCCGTATCCTTCATAATGATTTTACTTGCGATGATGTTTTGAAAAAGATGGGTGTTATTACGTGTCATATCTGCTCATTTAACTTTATTAGGCGGCTTAACGGATAATCATAAGATTTTTGAATCCCGATGCGAGGAAGGAGCTATCAGAGGGTTCATACCAGTGATTACAAAAATTGAATCTAGTGTTGACATAGCCATTTAATCAAAAGCAAAGTTCAACATTGAAAAAGGAAAAGGTGTAAACTATATTTTTTTGAAAATAACACTTGCATTATGACCTCCAAAGCCAAATGTATTACTTAAGGCGGCCTTTACAGTGCGTGCTTGTGCTTTATGAAATGTAAAATTTAATTTCGGATCTAAATTATCATCCACATTTACATGATTAATTGTTGGAGGCACTAAATCTTGCTGAACCGCAAGTATTGTTGCAATCGCTTCAATCGCACCAGCTGCTCCTAATAAGTGTCCTGTCATAGATTTTGTGGAACTAATATTCAAGTTGTAGGCATGCTCTCCGAATACTTTTTGAATAGCCGTAACCTCTGCAATATCACCCAGCGGCGTTGAAGTTCCATGAACATTTATATAATCCACTTCCTCGGGTTGCATATTTGCATCTTCAAGTGCGTTTTTCATCACAAGAACTACACCCAAGCCTTCCGGATGAGGTGCTGTTATATGATAAGCGTCTGCAGTACAAGATGAACCAACAAGCTCTGCATATATTTTTGCGCCTCTCTTCTTGGCATGCTCATACTCTTCCAAAACAATGGCACCACCGCCTTCACCTAGTACAAACCCATCTCGATTTCTATCGAAAGGTCTAGACGCAGTTTGAAAATTTTCATTGTTCTCGCTAAGTGCTTTCATGGCATTAAAGCCTCCAACACCAGGTGGCGTAACTGCAGCTTCAGAACCTCCACAAATAATTACATCAGCTTTACCCAAACGTATAAAATGCGATGCATCAATTAAGGCATGAGATGAAGATGCACAAGCACTAACTGTACAATAATTAGGTCCTCGAAAACCATACTTCATAGATATATGACCTGCAGCGATATCTGAAATCATTTTGGGAATAAAGAATGGATTGAATCGAGGTGTTCCATCACCTGCAAAAAAACCTTTCATTTCTTCGTAAAATGTACCAATACCACCAATGCCAGAAGCCCAAATAACACCTACTCTATCTTTGTTGATAGATTCATCTGTTTCTAAGTTGGCGTCTTTTATCGCTTGGTCACTACTAACAATTGCAAGTTGCGAAAAACGATCAATTTTTCGGGCTTCCTTCTTGTCCAAAAACTCTTCAGGATTGAAGTTTTTTACCTCACAAGCGAAGCGCGTTTTAAATTTCTCAGCATCAAATAAAGTAATCATGTTAGCACCTGATTGTCCAGTGGACAAACCGTGCCAATATTCTTCTACAGTATTACCTATAGGTGTTAAGGCACCTAAACCAGTAACTACTACTCGCTTTAATTCCATGCGATGAAATCAATTATGATGATTATTATTTTGCGTATTCTTCAAGGTAAGTTACAGCTTGACCCACTGTTGAGATTGTCTCAGCTTGTTCGTCAGGAATGGAAATATTGAATTCTTTTTCGAATTCCATAATTAATTCTACTGTGTCTAATGAATCTGCACCTAAATCGTTAGTGAAACTTGCTTCATTTACAACTTCTGCCTCGTCAACACCTAATTTGTCAACGATAATCTTTTTTACACGTGCTGCTATTTCTGACATTTTAAAATTATTTTAGAAAGCAAAAATATACTTTTTGTTGATTTTCGGAAATTTAATTCCACATTTGTTAGAAACGTGCATAAAATGTTATTAACGAGCACCAATCATGATTTTTATGCGACGCTAGTTTTTTACAAATTATGAATCAGCAAGATTCAAATTGTACAATTGTTGAACCTACTTAAAATAATATGTTATCGGCATGAAGTATTTCAAATCTTGGAAAAGTATTGAGAATATTTAGAATAATCCAAACACAAGAACGAAACGACTTATTATCTGATTATCTGGGTTGAATAATCATTTGACATTAAATTACTCATTAAAATATGTAGTCGCTGATTAATTTTTATTTCAGCTAATCTAAAAGATAGTTTCAAGTATCTATCGAGAAATATATTAACACAAAAACATATAAAAGAGTTACAATTTGATAGAATTAGAAATTTAGTTAAATCATGAGAATTAAATCGAAACTAATCTTGTGTATCTCTATTTGTAAAGAACACCAAAATTTAAATGTAAACTTATTTTTTTCTTGACTTCCTAAACTCCCATGGCGATATCACAACACTTTTAGACCAAATACCAAGCTTTTTTGTTTGTGCGCTTTTTTGAGCATTTGCATAATTTTCATCGGATGAAAACTTGGTAAAATGCCATGCCATACCTTCTTCTACCATTTGAAGATTGATATTTCTATTCTTATAAAACACAGTTCCCAGAATTCTCCCATTTCTGTCACGAGTACTAAAAGAAACGGATACTACTTTAAACACTATTTTTTCTAACAAAAACTTTTTTGAGACACTCCCAAAATCTTGTTTCTTTTCTGGCGCATCAATATGTGCCATGCGTACCCTGAACAAAACATCCTCATTGGTAAGCAAGTCAAAAGTATCGCCATCAATAACTTTAACCACTTTACCTTGTAATACTTTTACCTGACCAAAACTTTGCATTGTTGCAAATCCAAACAACAAGACCCAAAATATAATTTTCCCATTTAACATAAATTCAAAAATAAGCATTGTGAAGCACTGTTGAACTTTATAAAACAGTAATGACATTTGAGTTCGTTAAATCAATTCTTTACTTATCTTCGTTGTTTAAAATTTAATTGGAAGTGGCAGCACAATTTGGAAAAGAAACTTATTTATATTGGTACGAAATAATGCTTTTACAACGCAAGTTTGAAGAAAAGACTGGGCAATTGTATGGCATGCAAAAAATCAGAGGCTTTTGCCATTTATATATTGGTCAGGAAGCTGTGAGTGCAGGCTGCATGACTGCGATTGAAGATCGTGACAATATGATAACAGCATATCGTGACCATGGCTTAGCGATTGCCAAAGGAATTAGTGCAAGAGAGTGTATGGCTGAACTTTTCGGTAAAGCAACAGGATGTACAAAAGGGAAAGGTGGTTCTATGCATTTTTTTTCTAAGGAAAAACGATTTTTTGGCGGACATGGAATTGTTGGCGGACAAATAGGACTTGGAGCCGGCATCGCATTTTCCGATAAATACAATGGCAACGATGCCGTAACCATTTGCTTTTTTGGAGATGGCGCAGCACGTCAAGGTATATTACATGAAACATTTAATATGGCAATGACTTGGAAATTGCCCGTAATATTTATTTGTGAAAATAACTATTACGCGATGGGCACATCGGTAGAACGTACTAGTAATGTGTTGGATATTTACAAATTTGCCGATGCATACGACATGCCTGGTGATAGTGTGGACGGAATGAAACCTGAAGATGTGCACGATAGCATTGAACGTGCTGTTCGAAGAGCACGTGCAGGGGATGGCCCAACTTTACTTGAAATAAAAACCTACCGTTATAAAGGTCATAGTATGAGTGACCCTGCTAAGTATCGAACGAAAGAAGAATTAGAAGAATTTAAAGATAAAGACCCTATTGACTATGTATTGCGAGTAATACGTGATAATAATTATGCGAGTGAAGAAGAAATAACAAGCATACAAGATAAAATAAAGGCAACGATTGATGATTGTGTGGAATTTGCAGAAACCTCGCCTTATCCAGATGTAAGCGAAGTTTATAAAGATATTTATACAGATGAAAACTATCCTTTCATTATGGATTAAGCTAGGGGCTTAATACTTGTTAAACTATTAATGAATATAGTAATAGATAAGCATTTTTTTCAAAATTTTACCTGCAACTTTGAAAAGATTAATTGCCAGAATTGACATGTAGAAGAAATTTGTAGAATTATAGCTTAAATAGATTAACTATTCTGCAATTTAGTTTCGACGCTCCTAGATTTTAAATCATAGACTATCAGGACGGCAATACCTAAATAAAATATACTACCAATTTTATCAGTTTCGATAAGCTCACTAAAGAAATTATTTATGAAAAGCGCGCCTATCATGCATAAAACAGACATGACAATAATTCTATCTTCTGCACCTATTAATCGATGATATAATTTTTGGCCATAAAAGAAAATAGCAAAAATTAAGCTTGCATAAAGTACCAAGGCAGGATAACCTTGTTCAACTAACATAAATAGGAAGTAGTTGTGCGTCGTTGATCGTTCAGGGTTTCGGCTCACCCAAGTATGAAACTCATTGATCCCGTAAGGCTTGTAGTAATCGTAAAAATTATTTGGGCCAACACCCATCAATGGATAATCCCGACTCATTCGAATGCCAGCAATCCAGCGATAAAATCTTTCCGCAGAGGAAATATCCTTGCCTTTTATCGTGGCCATTAAATGATCTATGATAGACTCGTCATACATCATTGTTTTGTCATGATTAGGTTTGTAAGTAATAAAATTATTACTATGAGACAACCATAACAATCCTGTCAAAACTAGGGCATAGAAGGCTAGTATACCGATGTGCATTAATTTAAGACGAATCAAAAAATAAACGCCAATTGCAAAAAACATGGCCATCCAAGCAGCCCGCGAATAAGAAAAATAATTAGCCACCAAGAAAATAAAAAGTCCTACGAGTAATAACATCCATGAAGCGCTAAAACGCTTACTAATAAATATCGCACCTACTATTAAAGGAATAAAAATCGAAACCATTGAACCATATATAACATGGTTGACGAAAAATGGATACATAGGAGCATGCACCGATTCAAAGCTAAAATTATAAGCACTGTATTTATAAAGCACGTATAAAACCATCACAAGTAATGGAGCAAATAATAACTTAAAAGACAATTTGATGGCTACCTTATTATAATATAAAATAAGAGGCATGAGTAAAAAAGGCACAAGATACCATGACTTTTTAGCCAGAAACTTAACTGAAAGAATCGGATTTTGAGAATTCAGCACAGTGAGTATTAGCCATATAAAACCTAGTGCGATAATTATCATTAATGGGTGCGACATCCATTTCTTCCAATGCTCACGCTTAGTTTGAGTGAAAGCGATAAATAAAAATACGCCCATAACACATAACATCAGAGGCTCATCCGGGAAGTCCATATCGTTGCCAAGAGTTATGGAAAGCGGTATGGAAAACAATAAAGTATAAAATAACAATCGAACATCTTGAATAAACCAAATTATCGCTAAGAGCACAAATGGAACTGCTAGTAGTGCATAAATTTTTGAAAATAAAGCGATAAAAACTATGCACAAACAAGCCAATGCAGCAAGCAAAAACTGACGTTGAAGGCTTGTCTCGACTTTTGAAATCAACATTATTCTTGTAATTTCAATTTTAATTTTCGATAGGATTCTATCGCCAACGCCAAAAACAAGGCAAATAAAAATGAACCTATACCAGTTAATAAAACACCTAAAATGCGATAAGGCCCTTCTTTTGGACTAAAAGGAGAAGCCCATTGAATGATATGCAAAATAGCAAATCCCCGAAAAGTTAGGGTTTTAAATTGATTGGATAAAGTTGTGTATTTCCCCACATCCATCACCATTCTATCCTTAATCTCTTCTAAATTCTGAACTCGTTCAATACCTTCCGCATATAAAGTACCAGAACCTTTAGCTCCTGATATAATTAGATTTTTTCTACCAGGCGACACAATATCATAAATGCCATACCGCACACGCATGCGAGATAAAGAATCGGTGTAAACCACTAAATCTTTTTGGATAGAATCAATCTGAATATCAATCGCTTGAGCAACTTGCTTACTTGAATTACCATACAAATCGCGCAAAAGACTCTCAATCCTTAACATCGATTCATTAACCACCCTGCCAGCTAACTCTTGATCTTCATCAATGAAACATACTTCGAGGTGTTTAAATCCAGAGCGTGTAATTGAGAAATTCTTTAAAAATCTTTTGTAGGTTTTTAGGGGTGCATTAGGTGTATTGGTATCAATCCCATAGTGCTGGGCAATATTAAATTTTCGAATCAAATAACCTACACAGTTCTCCGACATGCCCACCACATAAGCATGATCGACTTCATTTTCTTCTCCAAAAATATCAATCCATTCAGGATTTTCTTCCTTAAATAAGTTAACTCGAGCACTGGTTACGGCCGAAGCGGGATAGAATGAACCATATGCTTTATAATAATTTTTCTTAAACAGAAAGAAAATGGCTACAGCAAGAGACATGAGAAATGAAAACCACAAAATTTGTTTTTTCCATTTTACGCCTATGCGAATTAGCTCAAATAAGTCGAATTTAAATTCGGTGTTTGACATCCACTAGCATTTTTAATAAGGAGGCAAATATATTTTATTTTAAATCCTTTACCTAACGTTAAATTAAGCCGAATATTTTTGGATTAAATTTAAAATATGAGATTTATTCCAAAATTTTAATGCGTAAACTGAGAAAAGAAAGACGATTGAGTTTATAAGCAATACGATGAAAATATTTAATTCAATAAATTTCGCCCCTAAGTTTACACCGATACAAATAATAAACAAAAGAAAAAATCGTAGTACCCATTTGAAATTTGAAGGTATGCGAAGAATCTTTTGGCAATAAATAATATATAAAATTGCAACCATCCAATGAACGAAGATAGCAATACTTGCTACTGCCATGGCCTCCCATTTTTGGATGAAAAAATAGTTCAACCCAATACTCGTAATACTGCCGATACAGGCTATCATAATAAGGGTTCTCAAACTGCCATTTGAGGTAAGTAATGTTGCATAAATATACATGACACAAAATGCTGGAAAACACAGCATAACGCATTGAAAAATGAATTCGCTTGAGGCTGAGCGATCTTTATAAAGTAATGCCATGATATCATTTGCATGCACAATACTAAAAGCTACAACACCGAGCGAAATAGGTAACATAAAATTGGCGCTTACTCTTAGAAGCTCTAGCACCGAGTTATTCGAATTTAATATTCTAGCAAACATAGGAAGTAACATGCCCGCGAATAATAATCCTAAAATGTTGCAAGTATCTAAAATGCGATAGGCCTGCGCATAAATTCCAGCTTGCTCTGCACTCACCATCCTTTCTAACATAAGCGTATCCACCCGCATATAAGTACCCATCAATAAAATGAGTATAGCATAAGGAGTGCCTCGCTTAATTACTTCTACTATCACCGAGAATTGGGTTTTCGAAAAATCGAGCTTTGCATAACGCTTAATGATAATCAAAACGGCAACTAAAACGGCTATCAAATAAGAAACTATCTGAGCATATACAAACCATTCAATCACGAACAATGCCTTTGTTACAGGATTAAGTAACAATACTGCACAAATAAATATCATAAGGAACTTATCAAGTACAGACAATAAGCCATCCAATTTAAAATCGTGTAAGGCCGAAATATTGCTCCTTAAGTATTGAAGTAATGAATTCAAAAATTGAAATGAAGCAATCGATAGTAATATCTGTAATGCTTTCACATCATATCCCAAACTCACACCAATAATCAAAATAACAATGAAGTACATAATAGAAAAAAACAACTTTGCAACGATTACATTCGGCAAAGTAACCGTCAGACGATTCGCATCCTCAGCAATATTTTTATTGTTGAAATTAGTAACACCATAATCTAATAAAATACTAAACATAATGCTCAAATTAAGCAATGCACTGTAGGTACCATAAGATTGATGTCCAACTATTTGCTGCACATTTCTATCAATGAAAAAAATCCAGATAGGTTTTACTAATACATTTAGTAAAATTAAAATGACCATATTAGATATAAAATACTTCTTGAGCACTTTTGCTAGCTTCTATTTTGTTGTACGCTGGTAAATGTAAAAAAAGATTACATAGTTTATCGCCTTAACTAAAAATATGCCTGCCTCGTGATCCGAAATAGTTCATGTTTATTGAATAAAATCTTCTTCTCGCATTTCATATACTTTCTCATCTTAACGAATTGCCATCATGTGATTCCCAAATAATATGCTGTTCTGATATACAAAATAGAATTCCAACTCATACATTTGCTTAACATGCGTATAGCCATCAATACCCGGTTTTTATTAAAAGGCAAACTTGAAGGCATTGGTTGGTTCACCTATGAAATTGTTCGCAATATGGTGCTTAATCACCCAGAACATGAGTTTATTTTTCTGTTTGATCGTGCTTATGATGAAAGTTTCATCTTCGCAAGTAATGTAACGCCAGTTGTAATTTCGCCGCCTGCACGTCATCCTTTTTTATGGCTCATTTGGTTTGAAAGGTCTGTGAAAAGAACTTTAAAAAAATACAAAGCTGATTTATTTATCTCTACGGACGGATTTTTATCTTTAAGTAGTAAAATACCTACAATACTTGTTATCCACGACTTGGCATTTGAAAAATACCCGCAACATATGCCTTTCAAATTTAGCTTTTTTCTCAAGCAGTTTACACCCAAATATGCAAAGAAAGCAAAGCATATCATTACGGTAAGTGAACATTCGAAGGCTGAGATTATTGCCACCTATCAAATCCCACCCGAAAAAATATCAGTCGTTTACAATGGCGCCAATCAGCATTACAAGCCGCTTTCGTTTGAAGAAAAAGAGAAAGTGAAAAACCAATATTCAAGTGGATCCGAATACTTTGTTTTTGCAGGGGCTTTGCACCCTCGAAAAAATATTGTGAACTTATTACTTGCCTTTGCTCAATTCAAAAAGAGACAGCAAAGTAATATGAAACTGCTTATTATTGGACGATTCGCTTGGCATGCTGAAAATATAAAAAAAACTATGCAAGAGCATCCTTTCCGCCATGATGTAATTCATTACGATTATATGCAAGTTGACGAATTAAGCAAAGTAATTGGTGCAGCCTACTGTTTGACATTTGTTTCCCTGTACGAAGGATTTGGAATTCCTATATTGGAAGCAATACAATGCCAAGTTCCAGGGATTGTATCCAATTCATCCTCATTACCAGAAGTTGCCGGCGATACAGCCCTATATGTTGACCCTACTGATGTTGATGATATAACAAATCAAATGTGTATAATTTATAAAAACGAAAACTTACGTGAGCAATTAGCGTCAAAATGCGTGACACAAGCACAGAAATTTGATTGGAAAAAAAGCGCTGTTCTTTTTTATGATATCGCTATCAAATCAGAGGCTAACTAATAAGGAAACACTATTCAAATTACACCGCAAAGCTATCTCTGGACGACACTTGTTCTGCTGGTGCGCTAAATATTGATTAAAGGAATAAAAAACCTTGCAGTACAGTGTACTCTTGCTCCAAATGAATGAGATGAGTGAGACCAAGGAAGCCCGCAGCTGAAGCAAGTCCTTACCATTTGAGCTTTTGTCCAACAAGTAAATTACCTAATTGCCACCCTACAATGGCAACGCCTGAGGTTGCAATAAAGGTATTGAGTCGATTTAAATTTCTTGCTTTACAAAAGCAGTTACTCGCCACTTTATTCGACTTTGAAATCTGGATAAGCTTCTTGTAAGAACTAATTTCTGTTTGATGCTGATAAAACTCAAAACCTAAAATGCCATCACGAAGAAAGATAGAATCCGAGTGTTGTCCATACAAGATGCCACAATGAAATAAAATTGCGAATATTAAAAGTTTTCTTTTCATCAAGCTACAATCACGGCGGAATTAATTTGACTGTTGGTTCTGAAAAATTTATAGCCTATCAAGGGCCCTATAGGAAAAGTATAGAAATAAAGAGCATTGCTTAAAAAAACGAATATATAATCACAAAAACAGAATAAGATAAAATAGGCAGAACGGCAATGCATTTGTAAATTTGCGGTAAGACTTTTAGCATTTTTTATGAAAAAATCGAATATTTTAGCTTTGGTATTAATGGCAGGTGCATTAGCCGCTATTTTGAGTATGGTTGGTGATTTCAGTAGTTACGAAACATTTGCGACTGCTGAAGCCAAACCGGGTAGAGAATATCAAATTATTGCAAAATTAGATACAGTATCGAATAAAATGGAATACAACCCCATCGTCGATCCCAACAAATTTATTTTTTATGCAAAGGACGAATCAGGTATTACCAAAAAAGTAATATTCAATGGTACTAAACCACAAGATTTCGAACGAAGTGAAAAACTAACAATGACAGGCACAATGAAAGATGGTGAATTTAAATGTAGCAAGATTTTGATGAAATGCCCTTCAAAATACAAAAATGACCAAGTCGTTGTTGAGGAAAAAATTAACTCCTAGCCTTGAAAAATTACAATCAGTTTAAAACGGCTAAAAATCAATTCTAAATTTGGAAACACAATTCTTAAACGAAAGTTTATTACCAGGAAAAATAGGACAACTCTTCATTGTGCTTTCATTCATCGCAAGTTTGCTTGCAAGTATTTCGTATTTCTTTGCAACTAAATCTTCACAAGATATTGTTCAACAATCTTCATGGAAGAAATTAGGAAGAATAGGCTTCATAATTCACGCTCTTAGCGTACTAGGTGTATTTGCAACCTTGTTTTATATCATCTTTAATCATCGATTTGAATATTTTTATGCTTGGTCGCATTCAAGTAAATCCCTTCCATTTAAATATGTTTTATCTTGCTTTTGGGAGGGACAGCAAGGGAGTTTTTTACTCTGGTCTTTTTGGCATTGTGTTTTAGGCTGTATTTTAATTCGCTGGAAAGATTCTTGGGAACCCCCCGTCATGACAATTATTTCGGGTGTTCAAATGATATTAGCAACCATGATATTGGGTTATTTCTTTTTTGGAGAAAAAATAGGCATCACCCCTTTTGCATTATTACGCGACGAAATGGCCGGGGCGCCTATCTTTTCACAACCTAATTATCTCGAATTTATTAAAGATGGTAATGGTTTAAATCCATTATTACAAAATTATTGGATGGTAATACACCCTCCTATTCTATTTTTAGGCTTTGCTTCAACCTTAATACCTTTTGCTTACTCTGTCTCTGCATTATGGAAGAATACTTATGAAGAGCTGACAAAACCCTTATTAAGGTGGTCAGTTTTTTCGGGGATGATATTAGGCACTGGCATCATGATGGGAGGCGCATGGGCTTATGAAAGTTTAAATTTCGGGGGGTATTGGGCTTGGGATCCAGTTGAAAATGCCTCTTTAGTGCCTTGGATAATTATGATTGCAGGCATGCACACAACCATGATTTATAAAGCATCAGGCTACTCATTAAAGTCGACCTTATTATTTTTTATATTTTCTTTTGTGCTTGTTTTATATTCTACTTTTCTTACACGTACAGGAATATTAGGCGAAACATCAGTGCATGCTTTTACTGGTGAAGGCAGCTCATTGTTCAATCACTTATTAATATTTATCGGACTTTCCCTCATTCCTTCTTTGGTCCTTTTTTTCATCCGATACAAGCAAATACCTGATTTAAAAAAGGAAGAAGAAGCCATGAGCTCTCGTGAATTTTGGATGTTTATTGGTGCTCTTGTACTTATGATTTCTGTTGTACAAATTACGTACACTACTTCAATGCCTGTTTGGAATAAAATGTTCAATACCAAACTTGCAATTACAGACCCAATAACGCATTATAATAAAATTCAAATCTGGATAACCATATTAGTTCTTTTAGGAACAGCCTGCATTTATTACCTAAAATTTAAACAATCAAATTTAAAAGAAGTCGGAAAAAAATTACTGCTTCCATTTATACTAGCCATCGCATCGACAATTGGAATCGGATACAGCCAAAACTTATCTAATTTTCCTATTCTACTTCTTGCCTTTACAACTGTTTTTACAGTGTTGGCTAATTTGTTTTATATTATTCAAGTATTGCAATGGAAAGCCATAAAATGGGGTGGCTCTGTTGCTCACATTGGATTTGGATTGATGGTTTTAGGCATTTTATTATCTTCTTATAATAAAAGAGTTATTTCGATTAATCGTTTAGGCGTAGAATTTGAAATGGGCAAAGCAACGGATGCTGAAAATAAAAAAGAAAGTCGTGAAAATGTATTGCTTTTTAGAAATATGCCTTTAACAATGGCTGGCTATACTTTAACCTATATGGGTGATACTGTAGAAGGACCTAATCATTACTACAGAATTCAATATGAAAAATTTGAAGGAGATACGGGTAAAGTGTTGGAAAAATTTATACTAGAACCTAATGCTCAAATCAATCCTAAAATGGGGTTGGTATCTAGCCCTGACACTAGACATTATTTAACGCACGATGTGTTTACATATGTAACCTCAACCGTTGATAAAACCAAAACGAAGGATACCACATCATACAAATCACAAAAAGTAAAAAAAGGAGATTCTATATTTTTCAACAATGGATTTATGATTTTTAATGATTTTGACATTAAGGCTCAAAACAAAAATTATTTGAAGCAATCTGGCGATATCGCTGTTGGCGCGAAATTAAGTGTTTACAACTTAGAGGGTAAACAATCAGAATCGAGTCCTCTATTTGTGATTAGGGATAATAGAGAGCTTTTGATAGAAGACACTGTGTCAAACCTCAATTTATATACAAGATTAAAACGCATATTACCCAACGAAAACGCGGCTGAAATTGAATACAAACAACCAAGCGCAATGAATGATTATATTATCATGAAGGCTATCCTTTTCCCATACATAAACGTCTTATGGCTAGGCACGATTGTTATGATATTCGGTTTTTTCATCAGCTTATTTAAGAGAATTACATCAAAACAATAATCTGAATTAATTTTTTAATATATTTACAAAGTGGCTAAACCCTTTCAACTTTTAAGATAAGGATAAAAGAAAATAAAATAGAATGAAAAACATAATTATTACATTATTATCAACCTTAGGGCTTTTTGCAGCAGTTACATTTAATGCATGTAAAAAAGATAAATGCAAACACGTTAGTTGTGCGTACAGTGGCACTTGTAAAGATGGTAAATGTGCTTGTCAAATAGGATATGAAGGCGAACATTGTGAAACCATCACGAGGGATAAATTCAAAGGAATATACGATGTAAATGAAGATGGCACTATAACTGGTCCTGCTCAATACGCTATCTCGATTGAATCTGGTGATAAAATTGATCGGGTTTTCATCAAAAATTTTCAAAATAATTTTACAGAAAATATAGTAGGTGTTTGTTTTAGAGATACTTTACGAATCTACCCTCAAGTTTTTTCTGATGGACGCTCTGTTGAAGGTTGGGCGACAATTCAAGACACAAACCCATTAAATCAGCATTATTATCAAAATGCTATTTTAACATTCTACTATAAAGTTACTGATCCGAATTTAGGCTTCATCAACGAGTTTGGCACAGGTGGTTCTGGACCTTCTGTTTGGACTAAATAATTTAGCCTAATACCCTGAATTGATTGGATTGATTCTTTCCCAAACAAAAATAACATAACCTAAATTGCACGATAGAATTTGAGGAATAAAAAATTCTAGCGCGTTTGTTGATCTCGTTTAGCACTCACTAAGCGAAGTGGAATATTATTTAAGTATTGGTAAATTGTTGAATTACGGCTTATTAATCGATTCAGTTCCAATTGCTGACCAGGCTTTAATTTAAATCCAACATAATTTAAACCAATGTAATTTGAGAATTAGACCAGTTATACCGATTAGACAAATGTAATAGATTAAAATTTCGTTCCTCCATTTAATCTAAACATTTGTATCCATAGGTATTTACCATTTTCTTCAAGCAAAATGTATAATATAAAATTAATGCCAAAATGGTATTATTAGTTCAACACAAAATTTAGATTGCAAATCTTATCCTGACTGAGATCTTCGGAAGTACATGCCAATTGAAAGTATGTTCAAATGAGTTTAAGAAAATTGGTCTGCCTATGTCGATGAGATTGATGATGTTGACGAAGGAAGCTTACAGCAATACCAATCGTTCTTACAATTTTCATTTTAATATCCAACGAGTAACTTGTAAGATTTGTAAATGAATACATACAACTTCAACGAAAGAATTCGTTTAGCAGGATTTCCTTAGCCTACTTGATATTATGCAGCCATAAGATCATCATTAACCTATTTATTCATAACGATACTGCATGAACTTGTCGTATGCAGCATACTATCTCGTGATTGTAGAAAAATATTAATGTAAGTATTATTAATGTTTCCTGAACCACTTATATACTGATCTCCACAGGCAAATTGCAAGGGGATGATAAAAGAGGTCTTCTCTGGCGTAATAATTGCTTGCAACGGAGCCCCTTGACAAAAAGTACCCAAATTGATTAATTGCATTTTATTGGCACTTAGCATATCCGGAACTATTTGGACATTATAAAATGCAGTGGAATCGGGTTTACATTCATCCGAAGCCACATAAGTGCCAACGAATTTTTCATTCCAGCGTGTTGCACATTTTATTCCTTCATAGCCTTCGGCACAATAACATTGCCCATCATTACAAGTCCCGCCATTTAAGCAGATTACGTTATCACAAGGTCGTATCAACGTACTATCATTATAGGAGATTGTTCTCTTTCTACAAGAAGCAAACATCACAGATAAAAAAACAATTACAACAAACAATGCTGAACCTATTACACTACCAATTTGTTTCATAGCCCTAAAAATAAAAAAAATCCTCAAATATTCTTTCGAATTGAGGACTTAATATTGTGAATTAATAAATTAGTTTTTTAATTGACGTAAATACTCTTCATTGCCAGCATCTTCATAATTAGTATATAATGCGGCCCAATGACCTAGAAGAGATAATGCCCAAGCTGCAGTTAACCATATCGCCCAAGGATATTTCCATTCATGATTTGCGCCTTGAACAAAATACCAATAAGCCCACATAGCTATATTAGCAATAATAAACACGAACAAATGAGCGATAAAAGTTCCTTTTTGCTTAGCACTTGGTGAAATTTTATTTGACATACTATACGTTTTTTTTATAGGTACAAAGGTAGTTTTTTTTGCTTTAAAAAAAACTACTTGCATTATATTAATTATTTTTTCAATTATCTAATTAAAGTAACATTACCTTGCTTCGTAACAACTTTACCTGTTGAAGTTTTAGCCTTAATAGCATAAACATAAGAACCTAAAGGCTGTGGCTTGCCATTAAATTGACCATTCCAACCTTTGTTAATGTCTGTTGTGCTAAATACAACTTGACCCCATCGATTAAACACTTCAAAACTAATTAATATCGCGCTTCCTTTTACAATAGCACGTAATTCATCATTTGTACTTGTGCCATTTCCAGGACTAAATGCATTAGGTATTTCGACAACCGACTCTGGAACAACTTCGACAATGATAGAATCAATAGCAGTGCAGCCATGTTCCGTTTTACCTGTAACAATATATTGAGTTGTAACAGATGGTTGCGCTAAAGGAGCAGACATATTAGTTGCGCTTAAACCATTCGGAGGGAACCAAGCGAATTCGCTGCAATTTCCTTCTGCAAAAATTCTTACTGATTCAGAAGGGAAAATTCGTTTATCATCTCCCAATTCTAAATCACCTTCTGGCTGAACAATAACAGTAACATAAGCGGTATCGGTGCAACCAAACGCACTCGTACCTACTACTCTAAAATCAGTTGTAACCGTTGGATGAGCTAAAGTACTAAATGCTGTACTATCGTCTGTCCAATAACCAGGAGACCAAATGTAAGATTGGGCACCACCGGCCAATAACTTCGCAGATTCTCTCGGACAAATGCTCGTATCACCCAATGATCCTAAGAAGTTAGAACTAGCCACGTTTACAATAACCACATCTGAATCTTTACAGCCTGCAGAAGTGGTAGCTGTTACTGTAAAGAAAGTTGTAATCATACCATCGAAAATAGGATCTGCAATGTTTGGATTGTTGAGATCAGCAGTTGGTATCCATGCATAAGTATAATTTAAACCAAGTGGAGACGCTGTCGCTTCTAGACGGGCCGTGTCATTCTGACAAATAAATCTATCAAAACCTGCATTTACGTTAGGAACAGGTTGCACATCAATTAAAAATTGATATATCGAATCCGGACAACCTGGGTATGATGCAACAAATGTTTGAGGAAATAATCCAGGATTTGTTGGTGTAATAATGACAGGGGATAAAAGATTAGGATTACTCACAAAAGTAGATGGTGTCCACTGATAAGTATATTTGGGATTGCCACCTCCTGCAAACACGTTAACTGAAGCACCTATGCAAATTACTGTATCTTGATTTGCAATAGAATAGCCATTTAATACATCAACTTCGACGGAATCGATCGAAGGACATGAAGTTGCTGCCACTGGGGTAACTAAAACGTAAAATTTAGTTGTGACAGTCGGATCGATAAGAGTTGGATTTTGCAAAGTTGGATCATTTAAACCTGTGACTGGAGTCCAAGAATAGATGAAGGTTCCTGCCGAATCAGGTGTAACTCCAATTTGAATAGAAGAATTTACACAGGTAGTTGTATCAGGCGACATGGTTAAAGTGGTACCATATTGGACGACTACTTCTACAGTATCCTTAAAGTCACAGACCATATCAGTGACAACATAAAATGTGGTTGTGCTTGGTACTACATCGGTATTTGCTGTATTCGGACTCAAGATAGTAGCCGCATTATCCCCACCTGGCGCAACGTTCCAACTATACAAACCATTACCGAATGCAGAGATACTTACGGTGTCGCCAAGACACATAGTAGTATCACCCCAAGCCTGTAGAGGTCGATGCACATATATTGGGAAAATTACAGAAGCTGGATTTGAAAGGCAATCAGCAGAATCCTTTACTATCACAAGTAAACCATGGTAACCCGTATCGCTTATACTCGGTGTCCAAGTAAGACATCCTACAAGTAAACTATCCACAGGATTGGAATAGCTGATAGTAGCACCCGGTAACGACAAAACTGCATTATCTAATACATGTTTTACAACGGTTCCTGCATCCCCTGCTATTTGAAAACAATATTGCAACTCTGATCCTGGGCAAGCCGAAACTGTATCAAGATTAATTGTGCCATTAATTACAGTGTCTATATCCGTATCAACTGGTAATGGTATGCAATTATCAACAACAATTTGCATATCCCGCATTGAGGATCCAATCAGTATTCCATTTCGATATTCAGAAACCTTATTGCAAAGAACATAATATCCAGTCTGACTGGGTGTCAAATCAAAGTTTCCATTTGCTTGATTTAGATTGTATGTGTTAGTACACGGAATGGGTTGTCCCGCAGTATTTAAAATATTAAAAGCTGGAAGTAAAATGTTAACTGGTGCAGCTGCCACACAACCGGCTTTATCATAAGGAAAAATCGTTTCGTAAACTAAAGAATCACCATCAGGATCCATTCCACCACCATCATGAATGAAAGGGCTATTGACACAAACATAAGGCACAGGCAACTTAGAAGCTGAATTTCCATAAGTAAAACGAGGACTATTATTCAATTGGAATAAAGTGTTATCGAAATTAACCTCAGCATAAAAATTTTGACTTCCCGGCGGGAAAGTAATATTACCGGTTATGTCATTACGACAGCATAGTGTGACCCAGAATTTCCAAGCATTACAAGGTTGAGGCAAGGTAATTTGGGCTGAATACCACCATTGGCGATAACCATGTGTGATAGAATTTATATTGTCGCATGTTGTAATACTATTACAGCCATTGTTCAATGGGGAACCATTCGGCTGAGGAGGATTGGTAGCAATAGTTCCAGCTATTTTTGGCATAGTAACAGAAGTTATAACCCCTGTGCATGGACTTGTATAACACAAAGTAAAAGTTGCGGGTTCTGCACTTGTAAACTGCCCAACTGTACCACAATCTCTATAAAATTTGAAAATAAAATTATAGGTACTCGTAGTCCCTTGAACTAAATTATATATCAATTCACCACCTGCAGCATGAGTAGCAAAGACTTTATTATTTGCTAAAAAGCCAATTGCAATAAATAAGCAAAATATAAATTTTTTTATCATAAAAATTGTGTTTCCAAGTTATAAATGTAATACAAAAAGGGGTTTTTCAAAGCATTTTAGTCAGTAAAATAAACTTTTGTAGATCCGTAACCATATTTTGGATCATACTCATAGACGTATCGTTTAATATAATTAGTTTGGTTTAATAGCAAATGAATTTCATCTTTTAGCCTTCCTTTGCCAATTCCATGAATCAGAATTAACATCTTTTGGTGCGTAGCATGCGCTAAATCAAGCGCTTCCTGGCAAGCTTTAAGCTGAATATACAGCATTTCAGAAGGACTCAACTGTTGCCATTCAGCTGATAATTTCTCAATATGCAAATCTATTTCATAGTGCTTTTTGGTGAAAACATGTTGAAAATCAAAATGACTTAAACTGCCAGTAACTTGCTTCAAATTACTTCTAGGTGAACTCACTTTTATCTCTA
>Ga0315903_10001955_pt1 | contig 31037 bp, 41 predicted proteins | sample LakEriMetagenome_7_FD_203524 | JGI IMG/M metagenome (GOLD analysis project Ga0315903, IMG submission 203524) | Freshwater fungal communities from buoy surface, Lake Erie, Ohio, United States - Buoy 2 MA119 | ecosystem: Environmental > Aquatic > Freshwater > Lake | place: USA: Lake Erie, Ohio...
TCGACCAACAACTCGACCAGGCAAGGACAAAACTTTTCTACTTACAGCAGCCTTTGCCTGAATTGCACGAGATGCTGACAGCCGAGTGCGACCGTATAATCAGACTCAAGCTTCTGGTCGAAACGCTAATGAACAAGGAGAACGAGCAATGAACCTAGCAAAACTCGCACAAGGACCTGCTACCAACCGTGTCAGCCCGGACTACATCTTTCTCAGCACAGCACAGGCGCACGAGGTTCTCGCAGACTTCGGCTTCACCGAGAGCAAGTACCGACAAGGCAAAGGCTCCGGCTTTCAGAAGCACCTTAGTATTTTCGAGCGCGAAAGCGCGGACACGGACGAGGACGGACGTTTCAACCTCATGCTCCTGAACTCGCACGACGGCACCAGCTCCCTCAGACTCGAAGCCGGATACTTCCGGATTCTTTGCGAGAACCAGCTCGTGCACGGCAAGGTCGGAGTCCGCATCCAACACCGTGGCCGTGCTTTAGACCGGTTTGCCGAGGCAATTCCCTTTGTCCTGCAGCAGATGCAGGCATTCAAGGAAACGAAAGCCCTACTCCGTGACAGAGTCATGGACGACGATGCAAGGTTCGAGCTCGCAGACTACGCACTGCAGATTCGAGGAGTCAACACGGACGGGCTGGACGAGTCCTCGCTCGTGCGAAACCTGCAAAACGTCCTGACAAGCAGACGTTCGGCGGACCGTGGACCCTCTGCATGGCACCGATTCAATGTAGTACAGGAGAGCATTGTCAAGGGCGGGGTCCGAATCTTCCAAGGCGAGAACTACCGGATGCTCCGGCCAATCTCTGCAGCGGATAGACTCTTGGATATCAACCAAAGACTGACCGAGAAGGCAGTCGAGCTGGCGAGGGTGGCGTGAGCGGAGCCGTAGGAGGACAAAGGTAATGACAGTATCAGACTGGCTAGTAGCACAATTGGCATACGACAGGGTCCGCAGGGTTCTTCATACGGACGGACTGACGAGTCGGGCAGTAGAGGAGTGGCTAGAGAATGCTTGCCAGCAACTCCTCGGTAGGTCCTTCAGCGACCTGCAGGACTCGCGGGACTTCGCTCTACACCTGGAGCAGACAGTGCACGGGAACGCCCATCCCCACTATTAGGGATAAACAACGGACATTGCCCAGCCTTAACAAGCTCGGCAGAACAGGAGACGGTACCAATGAAATCAGCAGCCTTCTCGCGCAAAGCGGTCTCACCGACAAGCCACCAGTCGTTGACTACCCGAGCGCGATACTCCGCGATGGAAAGCTTGAGACGGGCTGCAGTTTTAATTTCGAGCAAGTCTACCAGCTGTTTGACAAGGGCAGCACGGCTCTGGACTTCACCCCATTTACCTTGCATACCGAGGGAGGCCTGATGTTGCATCAACACGGAGTACTGCGAGACAATACGGGAGTCACATGCGACTTGCAGAAAGATGAAAGCCATGCTGGCAGCAAACTGAGCATAGCAACGCAGCTTCAGGCCGGGATTGTTGGCTTTCAGGCCGTCGACGGCGTCAAGAAGACGGAGCCCGGCACCGATACTGCCACCAGGACTATCGACGTAGACAGTCACGGTTTTGCTGGACTCGGCAGCGACAGTCAAGTCGGGAATGAATTGCGAAACAGTGGACTCGCTAATCTCACCGACCAGCCGGACAAAGTCCTTCGAGTCCTTCAACTCGATGGTACGACCGAAGGCAGGCAAGGCGAGAACGGACAAACACAGAACGATTAGCAGACGGAACATAGTTCGAGACCTCCTAGCTCTACTCTACCGGATGACCCGCCTAAGGCAAGGCCTCCCTGGTCGGACAGAGGAGTAGGACTATCCTTAACACAGATAGCATATCAAGGGGTTAGTCAATGACAGGACAGACTGTAAAGCATGACCGAGACAAGCCAGACTATGCCCTACTGACCAAGGACATGTTAGAGCCCATGGTTCGAGCCCTAATGTTTGGCGAGAGGAAGTACAGCCGGTTTAATTACAAGGCCGGCTTCAAGAATGTACGACTGACAGCCGCAGCCCTGCGTCACATCATGGCCTACAACGCAGGAGAAGATAACGACCCAGAGAGTGGCGTTTCGCACCTGGCACACGCCATGGTCGCACTCGGAATGCTGCTCGACAACCAAGCAAACGGAGTAATGGAGGAGGGACGCTATGTACCAGACCAAACTATCAGCAGGACTTGACCTTGCATCCATCGAGGACGCCACCATCCGGCCTAACCAACGGGTGCTTATCGACACAGGGGTCTATATCAAGGACGTACTGCCCGAGGACATCCCTGGGACAGGGTTTGCAATGGTCTGCCCACGCTCTGGCCTGGCAGCTAAGTACGGACTGACTGTACTGAACGCTCCCGGAATTGTAGACCTTGACTATCCAGGCACGATTAAGGTATGCCTCGTGAACCACGGAGAGGAGACTGTCTGCCTCGACGCAGGCACAAGGATTGCCCAGCTAGTCTTCTCTGCATCCTACCGTCGCTCAGACTTGGTCAAGGACGAAGAACGGACTGGTGGTCACGGGAGTACAGGGCAGTGATAGTTCTTGTCCTGTATGTTTTGTTGGTTGTTCTACTAAACTTAATTGCTTGGATTATACTGCCGACAATTGTACTCGTGTCCGTCTACAGCAAGTTTGGCCTGCTGGGTGCCTTAGCATTTGTTGGGCTTTCTCTGCTTACTATTTTATTTTTACTTAGATAGGTAAGGAGTACAGGACTATGAAGTGCTATATCATCGTTCGTAAATACCCAGACGGTTCCTGCGATTTTGCACACGAGATGCTATTCGACGACCACGAACATGCACTGTCCGAGCTACAGGAAGTCAAGGAAGTCTGGAAGTTACAGTACGCACCTGATGACTACGAGCTGTACAGTACGTTTCATCTTTGCGTAGTCGATATTCCAGAGGAGTGAAATATGAAACGCAGCGAGATGGTCAAGGCATTGCAAGACAGGTTCAACACTTCCGACGTTGATGCTATCGCAGACTTAGCAGACGAAATCATTGCCTTTCTCGAAAGCCAAGGGATGCAGCCACCGCCTGTGTTACATGACTCAAAGTTATTCGGTCAACTGCGGTATAACGAGTGGGAGGACGAGGAATGAGCACCGAACTAATTAACGAGATACTCGACGAATTTGAATTTGAGAAGGTGCACCGTACCATGAAGGCTCTCGACTGGAAATGGTCTGGCTGCGACGGGGTACCAAGCATTGGTGACTTGCGACGCCAAGCAAGGGAGCTACTGCAAGAGCTGCTCAAACACGACTACCACCTTACAGGTACGGGCGGGTTGTTCGCCTACCGAATGGCAGACACGGTTGGGCTACGATTCGAAGTCACTAGCTACGATGTAGAGAAGGAGCCGGTATGAACAACGAAGAAAGAACCGAGATAGCCTGCGACGCTGCAGCCTGGTTCATACACCAGTACCTTGTCAAATACGGGCGCATACCTGTTCTACAAAGCAAGGAGAAATACGGTACAGTCCGTGTCTACTGCCACCTTGGTTACTACGGATTCTACGACCTACTCTATCCTGGTCGTGTCTGGGTACATTGGCCGCGCTGGCTGAACTGGCTTGACATAAAATGCGGCTCGGCAGTTATGCGTGTCCTGAACAAAATCATTGTGCCGTACCACAAGTTCGTGTATCGTAGAGCGTACAAGAAAGCAGTCGAGAAATACCCGAGCATTCGGGAGAACATCCTCTGCACTGCCGACTTCCCCGACCTTTTAGTCGGGCTTTGATACTAAAACAATGCAATCTCTTATTTTAGGAGAACCGAGTATGATAAATTTCAGCAGCAATACAACACTGACAATCGGACACTACGTCTTCGAGGCGAGCTTCTGGCTCCGAGATTGGCAGGTCCACGTCGACATAATCAAAGGCGCTTACCGGGCACCTCGAGGATTAGGAGCAATCAACATACTGCATCTCGGTCCTTTCTGTTTGGCTATTACAAACCTGAAGAAACTCAAGGCGCTTTACGAAAGCAGGCCCGAAAGAATTTCTCTTGACGAACTACTTGACTTGTAATTTACTTAATTCTCTTCTAGGGATAACCGAATATGATAAAAATAAGATATGCACACAATGGTTGGATTGTACAACACCAAGAAGAGGGAGAGCCTGATAAGTTTTATGTGTTTTCGCACACAGGCAACGAGGAAAGCGAAATACGAGCCTTCCGTGATTTGCTTGTTACTATTCAGGACATATACGGACCGGTGACCAGTCGCTACTCCGAGCATAGAATCTATACGGTAGTTCGACCGGGAGACAAGAGCGATAAGTTTACCGACAAGGATGCTGAGTTGCTTTACAGACCAGACGAGGAGACGCCATGCTGACTGATACAAAACAATTACTACTCCTGAATATACCTTGTGAATTAAACTTAGTCATCTCCGGTAATAACGTCTGTGACCTACGTGCTGAGGTAGTAATCAAAGACCTGGACATTCCTTTAGCAGAGACTGTTCAGAGTAGGGCTATGGTTATCCCGGCAGGGTCCATCAAAGACGAGCTAGACAGGCAGGTCGCACTTGGCTCTGCTGAGGCATTGCTGGACACAGATGCTTTAATTACTGATGCTGCATTTCGTTTACAAGAGTTAGTAAATTTGATACAAACTCGCAGGGGGTCCGGCAGGTGAAACAAAAACCAAAGCAAAGCAGAGGAAGTCGAAACTACCGAGAGCTCGAGTGGCTTGCCGAGCAAAACACAGCGCGTAAAGAAGCCGGATTGCCTTTACTTAAAGCGGTAGAACGGAAGTGTCTACAGTGTGACACCATGTTTGTTTCTGCCTCATACCGGAGGTGCGTCTCTTGTCGAAAGAACTGTCCCGTTTAGCAGACCCAGACGGACTTGACCTTGAAGATTGCGTTCCTGCTTATCTTCTCCTCTACGACAAAAAGACCGAGATGTATCGCTGCTACCACGCAGATATCTCCGATGTAGTCGTCCTCGACAATGACCCAGTAAATGCCTTAACTACGCTTATTGATGTGTTATCTAAGGAGGTTAACCATGAGCAAGACGAACTGTACAACTAATGTAGTATCTCTTGCAGACTTTCGCGCCGAGAAGCAGACAAGCGAATCAAATAAACAGGTATTCCGAGACTCGCTAGACAACTATAAAGTCAAGCAATCCTATAGTATTCCAGAGGTCTCTATGGAAGAACGCATGGCTAAGATTCAGGCATCCATTAAGCGAGTAAATTCTTTAATCTCGGAACTCGACTCGCGAGTAAAGTCATGATACTATTTCTGCTCATACCTGCTATAGTTGTCGGTATGTTTTTATTAATCTTGTGGGAGGGAATATGCAATCTGTTCTCTTAATGCTTTGTGGTTCTCTTATTTTGTCCGGCTATTCCCGAGCAGAGAAAGAACCTGTACCACGTAGACTTCCGACCATACCGAAGTACTGCGTACAGCCTGTAGACAAGGCCGGTCGAATTAAACCAGAGCGAGACAGACCATCGACCGAAGTCAGACCGCACTGTCCTAACCCGGAGCTGGTTAAACCGACACCGTCTAAACGTAGGAGAATCGAGAAATGAATTGGAAGATACTTCTTGTTATTGTGGCTGGCGCTGTAATACTGGCCCTGTCCCTCAATACCCTTGTTCGAGCAATCATACCTTTGCCATGCGTGCCTGTGCAGGTCCTGGCTGTTGGCGGCTGCGACTCCGATGGCTTGTGCGGTAGTGTCGTGGTCAACCAGGATGGAGCGGTTTCTAAAATACTACTGTCACATCCTGTGGCCGGGTTTCCCGAGTGCACTAGCCCATAAGAGAACTAATCCTGGTCGCTCTGTACCACACAAAGGGGGTAAACAATGAGCTCGAATCGCTTTGCATGGAAGTGGACGACACAGGAACAACCACAACCAGCCCCTCCCCCTAACTCGGAAGTGATAGCCAAGTTAGAGCAGATAAAGAAGCAGATTGAAGAACTAAAAAACCTAATCAAAAAGGAGCAACAACAATGACACACGCACTTCTTGGTCTTCGCGCTGAGATTGTAAACGATGATGCAGACCAACCACAGTCTATCTCTATCACCGAGCCACAAGACGACCGCCTGGTCAACCTAACGCTCATCTTTGACCTACAATCCGGCCTATTGGTCGAGGCAAAAGCTATAGCACCTATTGCCGAGGAGGCACCGATAAGTGCAACAGAATGAGCAACAAGACTGGCTTATGATAGAAGAGTACGCCAAAAAGAAAAGCATCTTTGGTTGTATTCTTTGCGAGAAAACTCACAAGAAAGAGCACTGCGAATACAAAGCCAAGCGCACGGCAGAGCAGCAGCAACAGTCGCCGCAGCAACCGCAGTACTCTTGGTATGATTAAGGGGGTTAGAACACATGCAAAACTACTTCAACGTCGAGACCTTTTACGACTATGCAGCCTCAGGAACAAAGTTTACCGATACCCACGGACGGGTCTGGGAAAAGCGAGTCCAGTACGGACACGGCTTTCTTATAGGGTTGACCAAGGACACTCCATCTTTTACTGACTACCAACTAAAAGGTATTGTCATCGAGGGGTTCCGTGTGCTACCTTCTCTGCATGAGAAAGACGACAGTCATAAGGGAAATATCACATCCAGATTCCTTCGACGTGGATGACATTGCGCGAGCCGCACTGCCGTACGCGGAAGGCTACCGCTTGTCGGACATTCAACCGTACTTAGACAAGGCAAGGAAACTCGGACGCCCTTATATTCTTGTGACTTACTCTGGAATCCTCGAAGGAGTGCAGTCGCGAAGCGGGGAAAGGGCAGTACCTAAACGAGTGTTCTCCTTGTATCTTTTGGGGAACAGCTACTATGACAACGCAGAATAGCAGTAAAATCTTGGAGCTGTTCGACGAAGGTGTCCGACTCTCTGTGCAGGAGCACGCAGAGCAGGAAAAAACTAAGGTCGGACTTCTCCGTGCAGGCAATACCGGCATCGCGGCGCTGAACGATAAGGGCGAAATGGAAGTCGGCGGCAAGTGCCACCGGCAAACTATGCTTCGCTTGCTCGGTATTGCGTCGGAAGATGCGGACTACTCGAAGGAACTAATGTTCGACTCCGGTCGTGGCAACGAAGACCTTTGGTACTCCGTGTTATCCCGGTCATACAAAGATGGTATCATTCTCCGGGAAGAGGAAATACCTATCCAATGGATGACAAGCAACGGCACGCCAGTCTCTGGCAGGCCAGACCTTGTCCTGTGCGACCACGATAGTAAACCGATTCTTGGTCTAGAACTAAAACTCCTCTGCTCCTTTTGGACGACTCGCTCCGTCCTCTTGGGGGAGCCGAAGACCATGCACATTATGCAGGCAGCACACTATGCGTGGAAACTCGGGGTGCCTTTCGAGCTATGGTACACAAGCCGTGTTGACTGGCCTGTCATGGGCTGGGCAGCAAAGCATCTCCCCAAGGCAGGGGAGCCTGGCTCGGAGCACTTGGAATTTAACGAGAAGGGTGAAGTCAGAAAGATTGTACCTTTCAAACTTGGTTTTCTATTGACTCAGGATGCAGAAGGGTTTATCCATTACTCCGTTGTCGGCAGGGACGAGCCGGCAGTGAAGTCTATAGTTTCAATACCACGCATCCAAGAGTACTACGAGTACGTGTCGACCATGGTTGAGCGCAAAGACCTAGGTCAACGTCCGCAAAACCTGACTGCTACGGGGGAGAAAGTCAGTTGGTCCTTCTGTTCGTATTGCCCCCTTCAATCAACCTGCGATGCTCACGAGTCAGACTTTGACAAGTGGCTTGAGGCGGCCCGAAGTATTGTACCGAAGGCCGAGTAATTGTTCCTTTCTAGGAGGTCCCTATGGTTCTCGCACAACGTCCTGCCTCGACTTCGTCTTCTTCTTCTGCAAAGAGAATTGTCGGTATGAAACCTGACTACTCTGTTAAGCACAAAGCAAAAGATGCTGAGTCCTACACCGCACTGACTGGTTTGTTCTTCAAGCCCTTCCGCAATGGAAGCAAAGCCTGGTCAGGCAAAGACAAGAACTCTGGCGTAACTTACACCATGACACACGACCGCGAGAACCAGCTCGTGTTGAAGTGCCGTTCAGGCGAAGAGAAACTCGCTCTCATTTGCATTCTCAAGGAGGTCACAAAGAATGGTAACACGTTCCACGTCGGAGAAGCAGAAGACGGAAGCAGCTACTACGTCTTCAAGTCAGACAGAAAGTAAGACAAGGGGCGCACGACCAGACTTCGCAGGCTTCTGGTACTGGGAGTCTGAAATGGAGAGGCTGGGCCAATGGCCCGGCCTTTCTGAAATACTGAAAGAACGAGCACTAGAAGGGGGAAGCCAACATGTCCGCACTACTCACACCAATCGTATCCACACCCCGTCCATACTCCGTCGTTAATCTCGCCGACCATCCGCTACACACATGGCTTCCCTCGGTTCTCGAAAGCAACGAGACTGTCGTACTCGACCTGGAGACGACAGGACTCCATCCCCGCTCCGCCCGGGTCGTCGGCTTCGCGCTGGCGACCTCGGCAGGGGCTACCTACTTCCACATCGGGGAGTCAGGTCAGGCCTACGCAATGTTCGTCGAGCTCTGCCAGACATTCGATAAAGAACAAACACCACTCGTAGCGCATAACGTAGCGTTCGATTCCTGCTTCCTTCCTGCTACGTGTAATTGGGTCTTCTGTACCTACGCGGCGTATAAACACTTGGCGTCGGAAGGCTATGCAGGACAAAAGTGGGACCTCAAATCTGCTCAGGTCGAGATGCTCGGCTGGTCTGACAAAGGCGACGTTGAACTTGTCGAGTGGCTAGAGGCCAACAAGTTAACCAAAGGCGAGATGTGGAAAGCGCCGAAGGATATCCTTGGTAAATACTGCGCTCTCGACGCAGAGTCGACGTGGCAGCTCTACAACCACGTCCTGCTTCCAGTGGTTCATCGCTTCCGAGCATACGAAGACTACCACACTAGGTTCCTCGACCTGGTCTGGCATGTCCGCGAGATGCGAATGGAAGGTATCCACATCGACTCCGAACAACTACAGGCCTACAATGCTACGCTCAAAACCCGTATTGCAGAGAAGCGCACTGCCTTTCTCTTGCATCCGAATGTACTGCCTAGCATTCAAGAGTTTAACAACCGTATCTTTCAGGAGGAGTGCCTTGCAAAAGAACCAGCCAAGCACAAAAAAGCAGATGAGCTCGGAACCGAACCGCCGAAGTACAAAAAGGACGGAGGGCTCTCCCTTAACTGGACCAAGTGGGACCAGAGGAGGCAGGAAATCGAAAGCCGCGAGCCCGAAGTATCTCAAAATTGGATTCGCTGGAAAGAGAAACACGACGGGTACACCGCAGCCCTTAGTTGTTTTCTTCAGCAGGATGCACCCAAAGACTTCGGTCTTTTTAACCCTCAATCTTCAAAGCATAAGCAGTGGCTATTCTACGAAGTTCTACAGTACGAGGCAAAAGTTTTTACCGACAATGAGGATAATCCACAGCCAGCAGTCGACGAAGAGGCCCTCTCTGGGTTCGGTGAGGAGGGCCATCTCCTCATTGCTCTCAACGAGGACCTGAAACTGCAGTCAATGGTCGAGTCTTGTCTCGAGAAGTTAGATGGTAACTATCTCCGTGTCGGACTTAAATGCCCAGGCACGTACACCGGAAGACTCGGTGGTTCGGACGGACTCAACGTACAGAACGTACCAAAGGACGAGGGTTACCTGAAATGCTGGACTCCTCCGCCTGGACACAAACTACTGATACTAGACTTTGCGTCACTGGAACCGCATGTCTTGGCCGCTGCATCGCAGGACCCTACACTCATGCGTATTTACGGGCCGGAGTCTTCAGGTTGGGATTGCATCTATCTATCCGTAGGTTCGCAGCTAGGCGGAGAAGTCGAGCGGCGTATTAGAGCAACCGGGTACGACCCCTTTAGTAATACAAAAGAGGTAGTTTCCCATGCTAAAAAGGATGCTAAGGACGCTAGACAGATTGCTAAAGTCATTCATCTGGCTGCTAGTTACGGTGCTCGTCCTCGCAAAATTGCTCAGACACTGCAGCTCAATGGACTCGCAATCACGTTCGAGCAGGCCGAGGACATGTACAATAAATATTGGGCCTTGTTCGCGAAGATAAAACAGTACGAACAGTTCTTGCAAGCACAGTGGGAGCGCAACGGTGGATGGATTCTTAATCCCATCGGACGACCACTCGCTGTTGCACAGGATTACTTGCGTGACGTGGTCAACAGGTCTATCCAATCTGGAGGACACGACTGCTTTGTCTTGTACCTAAGTCTACTCTCGGATATACTGCGTAGTGCAGGAGTCCAATACAAGCCCTACGTCTGGGACTTGCACGACGCTGTCATGCTCACCGTACCGGAGGAACAAGTCGAGACTGCAGTGCATATCATGGACCACAAAGCAATGGACAAACTCAACAGTGTACTGAACGGTAAAGTCAAACTTAAAGGAGAAACAAATGTCGTCGATTCCTGGGCCGCAGACAAATTCGGGTAACTTATTTAGCATCGGGTTTCGCTTTGAGGTAGCCAATCTGTTCGCCTCCATAATTGTGCACCCGCTTAACTGGTACTTACCAAAGCTTGGCTACAACAAGTTTTCTTGGGCACTTACTTTCGGACCTTTTACATTGACTCAAGTCGACTATGCAAAGTACACTAGACTTCTGGCTGACCAAGAGAAGCAGGCAGCCAAAGACTTAATGAAGATTTTGGAAAAGATGGAAGAGGTCAGCGACTCAGCAAAGAGCAAGTTCAAAGACCTAACGAGGACCGAGTATGACCCTAGTAAAGCCACACAGGATAAAACAAAGTAAAGGTGCACTAGACGCCGTTCTCCATGGACGAGTCATCGCCATCGACCCTGCTTCGGGAGCGGCGTCTAACCCTGGCTACTGTGTGATGCAAGCCGGAGTCATTCAAGAGTATGGTATCCTCCAGATACCCGGAAGACGGGCAATAAACACTAGACTAAAGGCAATCCATGAAACTATTCGCGATGAACTACCCGCAGCAGACATGCTTGTCATTGAAGATATACCGCCATTCTTTCTCAAAAAGTTTCCGCATTCGTGTAAGCCTTTGCTCTTTTCATGTGGCGTTATCATGGCAGCTCAGCCTTGGCCTTTTGTACTACCCATCCAGCCTCTCGTTTGGTACTCGATTGTGGACCGTATCATTCCCGGCAAGCGGGCGAACTATAACAAGAAGGACGAACACGATGCCCTGATGTTAGCAGTCACTGCGTATTGCCTTGCAGCTAACGATGCAAAAACACGTAAGAAAAAAACAACGCAACTGCTTCTACCCCAGGGCCTTGACATTGGCCGTCTAGTCAAGTAATCCTATAAATTCCCAACAACCCCTCTCTAGGAGAACTTCAGGATGAGTCTTCTTGCCGATATCGCTATCCTTCGTACTTACTCCGCCCTTAAACCAAACGGAAAGAAAGAGACCTGGTCTGAGGTTGTAGACCGGTATCGCCAATGCTTAGTAGACCAGACACCGCGATTCCTGCATGACGACATTGCACAGGCTTGCAAGTTAGTCGAAGCCAAGGTCGTACTTCCTTCGATGCGCTTCCTGCAATTTGCAGGTGAGGGCATCCGTCGCGAGAACGTCCGAGGCTACAACTGCAGCTTTACGCCGATTGATAGTGTTCGTGCCTTCTCCGAGATTTTCTATATTCTGATGTGTGGTACAGGTGTTGGCTACTCCGTGCAACAGCACCACGTTGGGCAACTACCCCGAGTCCCTGCAGGCTCACCGGAAGAACTACTCGTCGTGCAGGACAGCAAGGAAGGTTGGGCTGATTCGATTGGTATGCTTGTAAGTAATCCACAAATACGGTTTGACTACTCGCAAGTCAGACCAGCCGGTGCACTACTCTCTACTGGCGGCACCGCCTCTGGGCCAGAGTCGCTTGTCCGTGCTCACGGAAACGTGCGACGCATCCTACAGGCTGCCACCGGACGCAAGCTAAGCAGCCTGGAAGTACACGACATAGTCTGTCATATCGCAGACGTAGTGGTTGTAGGTGGAGTCCGAAGGGCTGCGCTTATTTCGTTGTTCGACCGAGACGACCACGAGATGCTGACTTGTAAGTCCGGTCAGTGGTGGGAAGAGAACCCTCAACGTGCTCGAGCGAATAACTCAGCAGTGTTACCACACGGGCAGGTTCAGTACGGCGAGTTCTCGGACATCCTTGACCGGACCTACAACTCGTTCTCCGGCGAGCCTGGCATCTTTTGGACAAGCGACCCGGAGAACAACATGGGGACGAATCCTTGCTGCGAGATTGCGCTGAACCCTAAACAGTTCTGCAATCTAACGACAATCAACTTTGCTAAAATTCAAGGAGTACACGACTTTCTTAAGGCCGTGTCTGCAGCAACCAGGTTGGGAACCATCCAGGCCAGTTTCACAAACTTCGGTTATCTGTCGGAAGGTTGGACAAGGCAGACGCGAGAGGAGGCACTTCTTGGCGTTAGTCTCACTGGGCTTGCAGCAAACGCGATACGCATGCAGCAGTTCCTCTCCGGGAATATTTTTCAGCATGGTGCTAATCTTGCAAAGGACATCAACTACTATGTCGCACAGGACCTTGGTATTAAACCCGCAGCACGAGTCACGACAGTTAAGCCGGAAGGAACAACTTCTACCTGCCTCGACACGACAAGTGGCATCCATGCAGCACATGCGCCGTACTACATTCGAAGGATTCGTATTGACAGAGGGCAAGAACTTGGGCAGTATCTCCGAGCCGAACTACCAGCAGCGTTTGTGGAGGATGATAAATTTAATCCACAGAATCTTGTTGTCTCGGTTCCTTTCGCGATGCCTAATGCTGTCACTCGTCAAGACGAAACGGCATCATCTTTTCTTCAGAATGTATTTGCAGTCAGAAAGCAGTGGATTGAGCCAGGACACAGACAAGGATGGAATCTCCATAACGTCTCCTGCACAGTATCGTATAAGGAAGAAGAAAGAGAACTTGTAAAGCGCCTGATGTGGGTTAACCGAGAATCCTATAATGGCATATCTCTGCTGCCCTATGATGGTGGGACTTACGTGCAGGCCCCATTCGAAGAAATTTCTGAAGAACGGTACAACGAATTAAAAGCAGAGCTACCTAATGTAAACCTATTCGACGTGCAGTACGGCAAGGAGAGCAAAGACGAACGAGTCCAGGTACTTGCTTGTTCTGGTGGACAATGTGAGCTGACCTAGGATACCCTCTCCACAGGAGGGCCCGACTATGGAAGTCTTCGTCGCTGCACCGGACTACGCTCGAATCGTAACTGACCAAGGGGATGAGTATGAGTTCTATGGCGAAAAAGACGGAAGGCCAGTCCGAGTCGAAGGTTGCATCGAAACGCTCCGCAAAATCGCAAAGAGACATCTTGGATTATTTCCCAGGGACACCACGCCCTGGCCAGGCCTCCTTGCTCCGTCAACTACAGGAGTCATGGAACTCAGCGGATGTCTTCGTTTTGAACGCACCCGTCGCCTTCGGCAAGACCCTCGTCGGGATGACGATTGCCCGCTGGGCCGGAAAAACACACATCGCGCTGCCTAACAATATGCTTGTCGAGCAGGCAAAGGAGACGTTTCCAAACGTGTCCTGCCTGGAGCGGAAAGACTCGTACCGCTGCCAGTCTTACCGCGAGGAGGTCGACCTATCCTATGCTAACTGTGGGTCACACAAAGCCAGGACTAACGAGTACTGCACAGGCTGTCCGTATATCGCGGCCACTCGTGCGGCCTACGCTCGGCCTGTCTCTGTCTCAAACTACCACGTCTACATGGCGTATAAGTTGTATAAACCGACGGTTATCGCGGACGAGGCTCACTTACTTCTTCCGTTATTACAGGACCTTCATGCTAGAAAAGTGTGGACCCGCGATATCGGTCTGCCGCAAAGTGTCGATACCTACGTCAAGTTGCGTGACTGGCTTAAAAAGAACCCGGAACTTGTAGCTGCCAGGCCTGTGCTACACGAAATATTGGCAGACCTTGAGGCCGGCACCGAGCACTATCTTGTTAAGCGTGGGGAGGAGCGTTGGCGTAACGAGGAGCGCGACTGCCTCTCGCTTTTACCTATCGATACGTCGCACTCGGAAAAAGCCACCATGCTCTGGCCTCAGCAGAAGGTGAAGAAGTTGGTCCTTATGAGTGCGACAGTATCGGAGATGGACATAAGGCAGTTAGCTTTGCAGGGACGTCGAGTCAAATACATTTACGGAGAGTCTCCTATTCCGAAAGAACGCAGACCGATTATCTGGAACACAGGACTGGAATCGAACATACGTTTCCCTTACACAAGCGAAGGCATGAAAGACTTGGTCGATTCGATTGTTCGAATGGTAGAGACCAGCGAGTACATACGCACAACAAAAGGTCTGATACACGCGCCGTACTCTCAGGCTGTTGTTCTTGGTAAGGTTCTTAAAGAACGCCTGCGTGGTCATACGGTTCTTGTGCACGACTCGCACAATAAACAACAGGTCTTTGACCAGTTCAGAGCCAGCACTAAGGCGTGTATTCTTATTGGGTCTGGTATGTGGGAAGGTCTGGACTTGTTGGGCTACGAATACGGCTGGCAGGCAATTGCAAAGCTACCGTTCCCTAGCCTCGGAGACCCAGCATGGTCTTACTTGGCAGAGCACGAGCCAGAACGGTATGCTTGGGCTACTGCTAAGACTCTTCTGCAGGGCTTTGGTCGTATTTGTCGAGGTCCGACAGATTTTGGTTTGACAATTGTGCTTGACAAGACATTCGAGAACTTCTACTTTCGCCAGGCGTCCCTATTTCCTCCTTATATCCGCGAGGCTATCGAGTATGGCAAAGGTCTACAGCTGGAAAGAGCAACTGGAGAAAGGGACAAAAGCTGAAGAACTCTTCCTTTTGCGCTGCCATCTCGAGTTAACTCCTGCAGAAACAAGAGATTACGACTTTACAACACCAGACGGACTTCGAGTAGAGCTCAAGACTGACTTCTATGGCGAGCTGCGTACTCCTAATTTTTTTATCGAGCGTTGGTCGGTCATGGAGCAGGGAAAACCCGGTGGCCCATGGCAAAGTCTTGGTAAAAACGTGGACTTGTATATCTATCTTTACGCAGATACCGGCTCTTACTTTGTCTTCTCTGACTTACAGGCCCTTTGTACTGCGGTAGAAAAGCTGAACCTGCCAGTGATACCTGTAAGGAACAAGGGTTACTGCGGTGGAGGCTACAAAGTCCCCAGAACAGCCTTGTCTGAGTTATTTAAGCACTATAAGGGGTCTTAGAATGAAAACTTTATTTATTATTTTGTTGGGACTTTTTGTTGCCTGTGGACAGAGCGAGCCTCAACTTCGGTTGCGTGACTACCCACAGGTGGACACAGAATTGCAGCCCTACGTTAGTATGTTTATGCGAGACTGCAGTGCTCGACGTTCGGATTGCGACGTAAGACTTAGGCTAGTTAGGACTATAAAGGTGGTCACCATGCCTAAAGAAGCAAAAGGTAGTAGCATAGTAACCCTCGGTACGTGCTACATAGGTACCTTTAGTCGTGTAATTCACATCAACCGAGAAGCACTGCCCTACGAAGGGCGGTACATGCAAGCTTTAATTTACCACGAGTTAGCGCACTGCATGTACGACTTGGAACATGAAACAAAATCTGGTATGCTTATGAGCGAATTGATGCCACCGCTCGTAACCCTAGTCCGCGACTGGCAGGTGCTACTCGACGACATGTTCGCGGCCATACAAGAAAGACACGGAGAATGAAACTAATAGATAGACTTTGCAAAAACTGTGGACACTCAGACGAATACCTCAAGGAGCGGATGGAAGAAGGCCCTTGGGAGTGCAGCGAATGTAAAGTCGATGCTATGGTTCAGGCACTACTGACCGCTCCAAAAATCAGGGACTCTACGTCGGCGTCGTTCCTGGACGGCACGCGCAGAGAAGGAGCTTTTTACGACGCAAAAGAGGCCAATCGCCTGCAGAAGCAAATGACTAGCGTCAGGCCGTCCGAGCGAAAGCATCTTAAGAAAGAAATACAAAAATTGGGAGGGAGTTCGGATTGAAAGAACCTATTGATGACCCGTTCAAGTACGACCACGGACAGGAGTACTTCGTGCAAGTAGTTCGACAAGGACAAGTAAACTGGGAAACAGTTATGGAGTGGGTCACAAAGGAGACAGCAATCACAAACTGCCGCAAGTTAGTCGAAGACGGTTTTATGGACGTCGTGCGTTGCGTGAGGGTAAGTCGCTACCCGCCTTGGCCAATCTGTTCTGTGCATTACTATAGGGAGATGAGCAAATGAATTTTATGCAGCACTGGAAAGAGGGAGCCATCCTTGGCCTTTGTGCATTCATCCTTTTAATGCGATTCGGTCCCTTACAGCCAGAGCCGGAGGTACTCGAGCGGGTACAGGTAGAGTATCGCGACAGGGTGCAAGTGGTCTACAAAGACCGTGTTGTCTATAAGGAGAGAGTTATCACAAAACCAGACGGGACTCGTATCGAAGAACGCACAGAGTCACGGGAGCAGACCAAAGAGAAAGAAAAAGAGAGGGATAGAAAGAAGGACGAGCAAGTCGTAGTTAAGCATCCATTACCTCGTTACACTGTAGGAGTGACTTACAACCTGCTAGACAAGGAATACCAAGCGCAGGTCGGATTAAGACTAGCAAACACACCCTTCTTTTTGCAAGCCTTTATTTCAGGCCCTCGTGGCGGGTTAGGCCTTGGGCTCACTTTGGAGATGCCCTGACTGGACTAGCCACGTTCTGGTGAGTTGAGCTTCTTTGGCCCGGCGCTTTACAAGCCCGGGTCTAACTTTTCCTCCGGCCTTGTTAAACTCCTGCATCTCTTGGAGTGCGTCTTCCCAGCGACCTTCCTTGAAAGCCTTATAAGCTTGAGAGCGACTGAAAGCACCCTTTCCAATATTATAGATAAGTGAAACTATACCTGCACACGGAGGGATATCCCGTTGTCGAAGCCAGACGAGTTCTTCTTCGACTCTATGCTTTAACCAAAACACTTCTTGGTCTTTGGTTGTCACTGATTCTGGCTTGACGTCAGGGCCTGTTCTACCGTATCCGATAGTCCAAGGAGCTCCAGAAAGAAGTTGCCAGCCTGGCTTTCTTTGGTGTAAACCTTTCTTTAGTTCGATGCCTCTCGGGGAGAACGGGTCAGGGTAGGCCGTCTTCGAGAAGCCTTCGCCTTCCATGACAATTTTAATTGACTCGACTACGTCTTCATTGGTAAATTTAAACTTGGAGGTACTCATATATGTCAGCCCTTGTCGATATTCGTGAACAAACAGCCCGCCACAACTACCTTGGTTTGGACTTAGCGCCTAGTATAACCGGTAAGAACGTATCCCGCAATCTAGGGTATAGACTCTCCGGGATTAATGCGGTCTACCTGACAGGCCAGAAGGCCGGAGAAGCCGTGGAAGGAACAGTGATTAAGGCCGGTCAAGCCATAGCCCTGCAATTCGGAAGCGTAAGCCCGGCTCGGTACGAGTGTCTTGTTACCTACCACCCACAGCTAAGCCAGACTTGTATGGTTAGTACGCCACCGATTATCTCGCACGGTGACGGACCTGTACCCCTGACGCTGGTGCTAAACGCATTTAAGCAAGTCGACCTGGCAGAGTTTGACTGGTTCGTAACGCTACACCTGGTAGACTGAGTCGAGCGTCAGCGAGACTCCCTCGAGCCGAGCGTTAGCGAGACTCCCTCAGTACTGACCGATGATAGGAGTTGGAGGAACGGGCTTGCCCTCCTCCTTCTCTTTTTTGCCTTTAATCTTTTTAAACACGGACTTATAGAGTGCACGCATCTCCGGCTCGACGGTCTTGGAGGTCAGGCCGAGCTCGTCTTCTACCTCTTTTACGCGCTCGTCTCGTTTTTCGCTGCTCAGCGAATTTTGGATTTTCTTTAGCTTTTCCATAAAATCTCCTTTGTTACGGAAGAGGTACCCTTACTGTACCTTACTTTTTATCTTCTGAATACTCCTTAATCATGTCAGACAGGATTCCACCACCAGGAACAAACAACCGGATAGCTTCTTGGGTTGCCTTGGCTGCAGCCTTAGGGTCAGCTGTTACTGCAGCCTTACCGACTTGTGCGGGGATAGACACGACAGGCGGAGCTACGTCGCCCTCGAACAGCGATGCCAGAGAGTTTAAGGGTGACATATAGGCTAGGCTATCACGACGCACGAATTGATACATCGGGCTGTCCTTATCGCTGTCCTTTGTACCTAGTAAGTTACTAACCAGTATGAGCCCGTAGAGAGGAGCAAAACGGCGATAGACCAGGTCGGCTGTACCTGCAGTGACGCCGTTCTTGGCAAAGGTATTGATGGTGTCTCCAAGAATTTCTGTTGGCCACTTCGTAAAGGAAGACAAGATGGGGCCAAGGGAACGAGAAACCTCAGACGCCGAAGATTGGTTGTAGTTAAACACTGTCTTAGCAATGAGGTAATCTGTCATAACCTTTTCGCGTGTAGCTACATCCTTAGCTTCGTCTACGGCTTGGCGGTAGGCTCGGGGCAGAGTCTTCAAGAAGGTTTCGTAGTCCTGAGCTCCCTTGCCGTGCATCTTTGAAAGGTCCTTAGCCATATAGCGTACCATAGAGCGCATGATAGTCTCGGACGCTTCGAATGCAAACAAGGCGACTCTGTTATATGTATCGAATGCCTTATCTGTTGCTTCCTGAAATCCGCTCTTCTTGAGCGAGTTAGTGATGGACCGCTCGAGACTTTCGTTCCACTGCGAAGAGGCGAGACCCTCGTTTTGCAAAAGTAGGCGAGGACTACGCACGACTGCTGTGTCTCCGACCTTTACGCCTAGCTTCTTTGCTACTTCAGGAGAACGAACAACAATGCGCTCTCCTGTGCTGTAGAGGTTGGCGACGCGGATGAGAGCCTTAGCGGCCAGCTTACCACCCTGAACATAACCTAGCTCAGGCAAAGCCATAGTTACCATGGACGAGATGTTGGTGACAACCTGCCTTGCAGAGAAACCAAGGGCGTTACCGTACATTGTCTTATGCAGTAAGGGGCCTGCATCGGTTAGAGCAGAAATACCTGAGTATAGTTTTCTTTCGATTGCGTTGTCTGCAGTTAACGCTTTTTCCTGAAGGTAGGCTGCATTTTTTGCTTTTAGTTTGGATAACTCTTTGCCGAGTCCGCCGTCACGTGGATAGCCGTTAAGGTCTGCTAGTAAATTCTGAATGTAGCGATTGGCGTTCTTGTCACCGACGCGCTTCATCAGGTCAGCATAGTCACGAAGTTGTGCCATGGAGTCACGCATGACGCCTGACTTAAACACCGACTCAACCCAGTTCTGGGCTAGACGACCGACGTCCTTGTCTTTAATGAGGTCTGGCATGTTGCCTACTTCTTCTGCACGTCTAAGAGCACGAGCAGTACCTACATTTTGGACAGTTCCCTGCCTTGCGTCGTTAAGGACTGACAGAAGTTTGGTTCGGTAATCGCCGCGCTCGCTAGAGAGTAGGTCAAGACTGTCGAACAATTCTTTTACTAGAGGGTTTTCTTTTAAAACTTTAACCTGCTCAGCATCTGGTGAGACGTTGTTAAGGTCAAGCACGCCGGAGGTCTTTAGGTCTTCGACACGTTTTGTCAGGGCTGCAGAGAGCTCGTCCGAAGGAAGCATTTTGATAGGGACGTAGTTCTTTCTAGCCTGGATATCGACACCAAGAGTTTTAGCGTCTTCTAGGACCGAACTAAAGTACTTTCGCCAGCCTTGCACGACGGGATTGGCCTCGTCTGTACCTTTGTCTAGCGCCTTGTATAGCGTCTCAGTGTCTATATTTGCTTCTCGTGTCTGTTTAATTAGGTCTGATACTTCAGCTGCGCGAGGCCGAATGTATGCGTGCAGGTCGTTATATTGCCGGGCCATGCCGTCTATGACCATTTGCATTTTCGTACCATGTTTGCGGTCGATAGCCTCGGCTGTCCAGCGGGAAGCTTGTGTAGCATCTCCGATACGTTTGAGTGTCGGGGCCGCGTCAGGCATTGCCTTGTAGTTCTCTGCTCGGATTTTTGCTCTAGCGTGCTGCTTAAAGAAGAACCGCTCGAGGTCCTGCTGGAGACGCTCTGGTTGTTTTGTATAGACACGTAGGGCTGCCAAAGGGTCGCCTTGTCTGTAGGCTACTTTAGTACCGAGGATATCGGAAGCAAAGCTACGGACGAAGTTCTCTACGTGAGAACGAACAACGGCTGCCTTAGGGTCAATATCGGTCTTCTGTAGCTTCAGCTGCAGCCCACTGAGGGTGTCTTCTAGTTTCTTTATCTTGTCTGGTGAAGCCGCAGCGTCGGCAAGCATGCCTCGCAGGCTTTGAATCTCGTCGACCAACTTGCCTGCACGGGTAGGTGATACTCCTTGAGAGAGCTCGTCAATTCGGTTTTGTAGCTGTCCACGAAGATTAGCTACGTTCTCTGGCGCTAGACGGGTAAAGTCCAGCTGAGCCTGGACGTCCTGTATTTGAGATTTGAGATTGGCGACGTTCGTTGTAATCTCCGATTCGATACGCTTAGCCTTGTCTGGCCGGGTATCGACTGCAATCTTATAGAGAGCCTCGACGTTGTCATTCCCTAGCTTGGTAGCCAGAGTCGTAGCATCCTTGAGGTCTTCTCCTGTGACAGAAGCATTGGAGATTACAGTAGTGTTAAGGATAGACCTACTCTCCGAGAACTTCTGTTGCGCCTCGGTTGCGGCCTTCTCAAAGAACTGCGGGTCAGCCTTTTGCAAGGCCTCTGACGTCCTCGTCCTGAGTTTGTTTACTCCGCTAACCACGGCTGTAGTACCCTTGACTGCCCCCATCAGAGTACCAGCGAAGAGTACACCTGTGGCAGCGCCTGCCACTTCCTTGCCTCGCTCGGCCTGAGATGCTCCGGCTACGGCTGCTTCTCCTAGTGCAGTACCCGTTCCGACGACCGCCTGCGTTGCCTTGCCTAGACCTTTGACTGCTTCCGCAGCCTTGCCTGCAACACTGACACCTGCCTTAATTCCACCGACAAACTGAGCAGCTTTAACTAAGAACGGCTGTTTCTCCTGAGCTATAGTACGCAAGTCGTCTAGTGCTGCGACCATCGCTGGATTTTTCTGGGCTTCAATAGTTAACTTCTGAGGAAAGCCAAAACCAAACAATTCAGAAGCACCGCCTGCCAAATACGTGGGTGTCTGCTTGAGTTCTTCCCAGAAGCCGGTTGTAGCCATAGGAGCTCCCATAAAAGGGGCGTAGTCTTTCAGCTTCTCGGGGTCGACATTGTACTTTTTGGCTAGTGCTTGAATTTCCGAGGGAAGGATACGGATTTCCTTGACCCGGTCTGGCTTAAGACCTGGAGTATTCTCCAATACTTCCTTGTCTAGTTTTGCCTTCTCCTCCGGCGTGACGTACTTGTCGAGTTCTTTCTTTAGTACCTCGTAGTCCTTTCGTGTACGGAACGGCTCGAGGAGGTCTTTCTTTTCCGGAGCCGCTGCCGCTGCTGCTACAGGAGGCGGGGGCAGCTCTGCCTTGGCGGCTTGGACTGTAGGGGCTTGTTTTTGTCTGAACTCGTCTCGGCCCTTTCGTACATCTGCTAGGTAATCCGAAATAGATTTGTTTGCAGCCTTCCCGGTCTTCGGCGGGATGCCTGTCCGCAGGAAGTACGCCGCCTCGTCCATACCTCGGAAGTGAACCAAGGCGCGGAGGTCGTCCATGTCCTGAACACCGCGTGCCTTTAGTACATTTTTGTACTGCTTGGCAAGTGTGTTAGCCTGCGGTACTATCTGGTCCTTATAGTAGAACCGAGCATAGTCTTCCTGCAGGTTCGGGTTGTTCACAAAATCTTGGATAGTCAGGTTTGGTTTATTAGCGAACTTCTTAATGTGCCCGCTTTTCTCTGCCCAGAAACTCCAAATGAACTGGTAGCGACCAACAGCCGAGGACTGCGGGTTTCTCGCAGCATACGGATTCTGTATGCCTTGGGTCTCAGCCCGAGCAATGCCGGAGAGCCAGGCTTCCATTTCAAGGTCTGGTTTATTTAGTTCGGCTTGCTCCGTCTGCCACTGGTCAAGAGGAATCAAACCACTTGGCTGTTTTGCTGTGGCTTGCTCTGCCTGCCATTGGTCGAGGGGAATTAAGCCACTTGGTTGTTTTGTCTTTTCTTGTTCCGCCTGCCACTCATTTAAGGGGATAAGTCCTGTCTCAGCCATGGATTAAAACTCCATTCGCAGGTTTGGTATTTTAGCTTTATTTGCGTCGATATACTTAGCCCATTCGTCATCAGACATGTTAGGTGGCCTGCTTATCTTTTGTTGCGGATTGGCCGGGTCTATAATGGCGCTTGGCAATTGCCGTTTTTCGGCTGCCGGGGCCTGTTGCGCTGCCGGGGCTGCAGGCTTTGGTCTATTCCTCTCCAAAATACCACTCAATGTACTTGCTTCTTCACTGGACAGCATTTGCTGAATAGAGCCAACAGCTTTACCAAACCAACCTTGCTTCATCTCGTCTTTTATAGCCTGTCTATCTTTCTCAGACATGCCAACCATATAACCAAATTTCTCTACATTAGCTGCATCCTTACGCTCGACAGCCTTCAATAGCTCGCCATACGCTTTGTCTTTTGTTTTAAATTCTTTTTGCTCTGCAGTTTCTGCTTTGGCTTCAGTAGCAGCGGCCTGCGCTGCCAACTTCTTGTCCAGCATTGCTTCCTGAAATGCTCTGTCTTCTGCTCTCTGCTGCTCTCTGGCTGCAGCAGCTTCGCGCTTCTGTTGTAGAGTTTCCTGCAGCTTGTACCGCTCAGTCAGGCTTTTGATGTCCGTGTCCAGTTCCTTCTGTAGCGTCGAAAGCTTTGCGGTCCAGTCGATTTGCGGCCCCTTGCTGAAGTCCAGCGCGAAGGGTGAGCCTCTATTGAGCATTGCGTTCGCGCCAATCATGGTAGCCACGCCGTCAACGATTTTGTCTAGCATCTGGAATAGCTCTAGGCGAGCCTTGTCCTCTTTGTACTCTTTCTTGCGGGCTTGCTCGGCCTCGGTGAACAGCTCGGCGAGTGTCTTTACCCTGTCTTTCATCTCGGTCTTTTGCTCCGGCGTTATACCACCGGCGGCCTCTGCATTGTCGATAAGGTTGTTGACCGACTCTGGTGTACCGTCTGTACCTGAGATAGCGACTGTCGGGGCAACTACAGCGTCTTGCTCCGTGGAGCCAAAAGGTGTGTTTCTCAGGGCCAGTGCCAGAGCTGTACCGACACCGACTGCAGCGCCTACGCCAGCCCCGGTCTTTATCGTTTTCGCAGAAGGCAGCCTTAGTAATTCCGGTATCCCAGCATTGTAGTCTGCAGCACGCTCTGCTTCAGTCGCAGCCTGTCCACCGAGGGACGTACTTCTTCCAGGAGTAACTTCTTGTACGCCTGGCTGGCCGGGTGCTTGCTTAGCCTCTGCAGCCATCCTGCGTAGCTCGTCCGGTGTTGCTGCTGGTTTATCCGTAACAGGTCCCCAGGGCACCATCGCAGTCTCGGAACTCCTCCAACTGATGATTCCTGTTTTTGGGTCTTGAACAAACTCGCCATTAAGGGTGTCTGCAGTTCTGGCTAAAGCTCTCGACCCGGAAGGTACCATATCGCCTTTTCCGACGGTCATGTAGTTAAGCTCAGGAGGAGCACCAACCTCCGTTTCTTTTGTATAGGCAGGCAGTACTGCCGGAGGTCTGCCCCCGCCTGTACCGTACTTTGCCCCAAATTCTTCAAGTACGGTAGGTGCTCGACCGGTAACCTGGTCGTAGAAGTTCTGAGCCCCTTTGATGGTATTTCCGAGTTTTTCCGCTACGTTAGAGAAGAACTGCTTTGCACCCTTGGCTTTAGGGTTGTTGATAAAGTCTCGCAGCCGCTCGGACTCAAAGCCAAGCTTGGCTGCTGCGTCGTCGATTTTGTCTTCTGGGATTTTTGATAGGATACTCGCGGTTTCGTCGAGTACTGCTTTGGATATTTTTGCCTCGCCTGCCATACTGCCTCCGTCTTTCAGGACTGAGTGAGTCTAGCACTGTCAAGCTGTTTAGTCTACTGCCGAGGCAGCGCCACCTAAAGAAGAACCGATAGATGCACCAAGAGAGGCACCGGCAGCTACACTCATTCCTCCAGTCGGAACAGCTAGGACGGCTCCTATACCCGCGCCAACTAACGTTCCGACACCAGTCCAGATTGCCGACCTATTAGCCGCGTCGGCCTTCTCTTTGGCGATTTTCTCTTTCATGTCTTTAGTCAGACGGGCTAAGGCCAGCTTAGCTTCTTGGTTAAGGGCAGACTGCTCGGCTTCGTAGGCCTGGGTTAGCTCGAGCTCCAGGCGTTTCTGGGCCGCTTCCATGAGTCGGAGTTTCCGCTCGCTCATCTGGGTAATAGTCTGCTCGTAGTCGTAGAGGTCTTCCACGCTTTTAGCGTGTGTGGCCGCGTAGTCCAGGAGTTGCCTCTCGTTAAAGAGTGTACGTCCTAGCTCGTCTTGTTCGAATTGTATAGTCGCGTCAAAGAGTTGCTGTTTCGTTGTAGCACCCAGGGATGCCAAGGCTTGCTCGGCATTTCTGAGACTGGTATTCAGTGCGGTCTTTCTGTTCTGTAAGGCAGCTTGCTGCGCCCTTGCCTGGGTTTGCAAGCCGAGCTCGGTCTGTCTGACTGCCAGCTGTGCTTGTTGCTCTTGTGCTGCTAGTTGGGCTTTAGCTTGCGTCTGCACGGCTTCCGCCCCGGCTGCAGCAATCTGTGTCGGTGCGACCGGTCCTTGAGTTCCAAGGCCGCGCATGGCGGTTTGCAGCCTGGTTTTACTCGCTTCTGCAGCCTGCTCAGGGAGTCCCTGAACCGGTGGCTTAAGTGCTCTTAGTCCCACTTCATTTCTCCTCTTCTTGGTCAGCAGCGTACTCTAGGCCGCTTTTAACTGCTGTTTTAGCTCCTGAAACAATCTGACCTACTTGCAAAGCCTCTGCTTCTTGTGTTGCTAATCGCAAAGCTAAGTCTAGGTCCATAGAAGCTATTAGCTTGTCAAACTCTCTGTCGTCGGCCTGAAGTTTGCGCTTGAAGCCGATGTCTGATTTTAGTAACTCCATCTCTTTGCTAAACAAAGTCTCGGTCAGAGCTTCTTTAAAACGTATAGCGTTGTCGAGCCTTCTTTTTTTACCCTCGATTACTAGACGGTCGGTGTACTGCTTGTTCGACAGACGAAGACCAAAAAGAGCTTGCTCCATCCGGGCCTTGTCCTTGCCTAGGTCAAGCCTAGCCCGACCTTGCTGGAAGTCCTGCAAGATAGACAAAGACTTGTTAAGCAGGTCCTGCGAGGCATTAATTTGCTTCTCGTCCATGTCCTGCAGACCAAAGGCAAACTCTTGTTCCTGAGCTGCTTTCTTCTCTGCTAGACCTGCCTGGACTTGCTCGGTTTGGATTTGTTGGACACGCTGCATCTGCTCGGCTTCTTGCAGGGCGACTTGCTCTTGGACAATGTCTTCCTGGACTGGTCCCGCTTCACGAGCCTTGCCTGTCGCAGCTTGCTGGACACGACGAAGGGCTTCAGTGGTACCGCCGAGCGAGGCCAGCGCGGACGGCTGTCCGGCCTGTGGCTGCAGCGGTGCTGGTATGTTTTTGTTTATTGCCATGGTTTATATTCCTTAGCTATAGTTACGCCCAGCTGAACGACGTAATCTTGGATTTCTATCACGTTCTTGGTCAATTGCTAGATTATAAATAAACTCTGTTCCACCAAAGGCATTATAGATTCTTTGTAGTTTTTCTGGAGAGGAAAGTCTATTCTTGTCGTAGGTGTTGATATGTAAATCTTTTCTAATACGCTTTAATATCATAGCCCTATCCCCAGCACTCAAGCTATTGATAAGACCATTTGCGGAGATTAGCTCAGCAGCGTCTAGGGCATCGCCAGGCTCTGTGTTGGTGTCGCCTAGAAACGCAGCTAACTCACCTGCCATGCGACCTTTGAGTCCTTCAATCTGAGCTTTTGCGTCATCCCAGGTAATTTTACCAAGGCCGGCATCGGTTGCGATTCTTCTCGATTCACTTTTGATGTTAGCAAACACTTCTGAACCACGGCGTCTTAGCCAGTTATTTTCAGCTCTACCGCTTATCTGATTAACTATTCCTGCAACAGACTTGTCAACAAAATCATAGGTAGTAGTAAACTCGGCTTTGACTCGATTGGTCTTGTTCTCTTTCTTTATGTTATCTATTTTGTCTTTGCTCAGCTCTCTGTTTAGCGTACCTTTGATTGTCGCCAAGGTCTTCGACAACTCGATTGCTTCGGCTCGCTCTCTCGGGTTTGTTGACACGCGGAGCTTGTTAATTTTATCGACTATTTCTTTGAGACTGGTGTAGCCGGTGTCTTTTATCCGCTCTGCGATTATCTTATCGTAGTCCTCTTCCAAGAGGTCCGCATCGAACACAGGAGTAAATGCCAGGGTTGTTGTTATTCCCGCCTGCCAAGCCGTATCCTCCGAGTCTGTCCATGATTTGTAAAGCGCAGTGGCGTCGTCACTAGAGGTTGCTACGTCCACAATACTCTGTAGTACTGTAGTTTCGATAGGTTTGCCCGTAGTAGCCAAAAGGCCTAGCGCCATCGACTTCTTGTTTTTGTCTGTCATGTCGAGTGCGTATTTAACTGAGGGGTTATTCGTAGCCAAGTCTTCTTTAATCTTAGCCAATGTTGTGTCTTTTGCAGTACGCCAACCAGGAATAAGTTTGTCGAGTGTATCAGACGGTGCATCAGTAAAGTAGTCTTTGATTTCTTTCTGGTTTTTAGCAAAGTTACCAAGCCCAGCAGCCAGTTGGTCTTTGACTTCGGTGAGGGCTTTTTTGTTTTTGTCGATGTAGTCGGCTAGCTCTTTGTCGGTCTGGCGAAGTTTGTCTAACTCCTCCGGGGAGTCCAGCGCGGTAGCAATAATAGCCCGGAACTGCGGGTCGGTTGTTAGTTGCTCTACTTTGATTTGCTGATTACCGACCTTGACAGTGTCGCCTTCGGCCATCTGGACTTGGAGATTGTCGGTCTTTTGCTCGAGGGAAGTGACTCCCACCGCACCGAGCTCGGCCAATCTAGCTCGAGCAAAGTCCTTCTGCGCGGTAGAAGAGAACGGATTAGATAGTACTTCGCGTAGCTGGTCTATATCGGTGAAGTTCTCGGAACGGTAGGCAGCGAGTTGTGCTTTAACTTCGCCAAGAGTCATACCTTCTAGGTCTGCAGTCTTTACTCCAAGAACCTGTGCAGCGGCTTCTTTGTCGAAGTCTACCTGAGCTAAGTCTTTAATCTTTATATCCTTGGTAGTTGCGGCTGTCTCGTCGATTTTTTTCTTTATCTCAGCTACACCGGCCTGGTTAATCACGCCTGTTTGTTGGAGTTTGGTGACTAAATCTCCCAAAGGTTGGTCGATAGTCACAGCTATACCGAGTGAGCTAAGTACCGCAGCTATGTTTGTTGCCGAGGCATTATCACGCAAGGCTTTTATTGTAGTCTTTGCATTGGCTACAAGTGTAGTTAAATCTGTCTCGCTAATCCCAATATTGGCAGCTTTGATAGCCTCACGGATTGCTGTGTCGTTGATGGTATTTTCAAAAGCCGGAGCAGCGCCGACACCGCCGGTAATTATGGACCGAGCCTGTGCGGCTACGCGATTGTCTAACGAGCCCAGGCCCTCGAGAGTTTGGAGCTGAGTCTGGATTTTCTCTACGTTAAACCGCTTACGCACGGCTCCTCGCTCGGCTTCACCGAGTACGTCTCGGGTGTCTTTGCGTTCCTTCAGTGTTTCTCGCAAAGAGGCACGAATCTGAGCTCCGGTCCCGGCCATCTTGGCCATGTCCTGAGAGCCTCCTATACCTGCAACTCCGATGGGACTGGTAGGTGCACTAGGCAAGGCTTGCTGCCTAGCCAGCTCTTCCGTGCTAGTTTCTTGAAGGATTCCACCGATTTTACTCAGCCTGGTTCCCACTGTCCTTTACTCCTTCGCAGTCTGGGCAGCTTCTCTGATACCCTCAGTTGATAGACCAGTGACACGGAACGACAGTCCCGTGACCTGGAGGGGGGTGTGCAAGCCAGTATCCTCTATTTTTACTTGGAAGTAAAGGCTCTTCGGATTACGGACTGCATATCTGAGAGTAACCTGCTTGTAAGGCGTCAGTGTCGAAAGACCGTCCGGGCTATTCGGCACGTCAAGTTTGAAAGTGTCCAACGGTATGAAGTTGTCTACGAGATTGACTCCCATCGACACTGTTGCTGTATCGGTATCGACCTGCCCTTCCGATAGTGCAGGGATGCGGTAGTGTACCAGGAGATGCAGGACACGCTTACGGATAGCGGAGTCACCGAAGTCCAGAGCACGAAATACGGTAGAACCGGAGATAGCCTGTCCGTCATCGTGGTAGTCGAACTTCGAGTTACTGTTTAGGACCTGGTATACTCGACCTTTTGTACTGGCAAAGTAGGCATTTTCCAAGAGATTACACCAGCCTGTCGCCGGGTGGTTAGTATATCTAGTCCATGAGCCGTAGGTATTTTTGGAGTCCTCTCGCGTGTAGTCGTAAATAAACGCATCGGAAACCACAGTCTCGTTTGGTCTCGGTACAGATACTTTGTACTTTCGTCCAACACCATAGGCATGGCCCTGCATTAGATTCAACGCGGATAGATTGACGCCTTCTCGCCACAATCTATCGATGTAGGAACCAATAGGCTCGACAGTCAAGGAGCGTGTCAGTCGGTATAGCCCGGCTTCGTTGGCGAACATCAGGCCTTCGCGAGTCGCGGCGATGGAATACGGAGCTGTACAACCTAAGCCGTTGGTCTCGAGCTGCTGACTTTGTCGAGTCGCAGGATTCACGATATAAATAGAGTTAGTCTTAAACACAATAATCGACGCGGCTTTAAGGGCTGCACCGAAAGTCGATTCCGAGAAGAACGGAAATACGCCGGTAATCTCTTGTCCATCTGCGGGGTTGACATCCACGATGGAGTCCGAGCGAGTGCCGTCTACATCGAAAGGACGATGAAAGACTTCGGCATAGTTTGGATAAGAAATGACGACCCTGGACGGAAACTTTTGGGTCGTAGCTCCGACGGCGATGGCCGAGCTAGTTGTGTACGTGTAAGGTCCAGTCCCAGTCTTGGTTGCTATAACATGGTAGGGGCTTGTATAGGGAGCTGCGTCTGCCACCCAAGCTGTTCCGTTAAACTCTACAAAAGCACCGACTGCAAAACTGGTATCAGATGTAAAGGTAGAACTACCGTTAACGACTTTGACTCCGTTACCGTAGTACTCGACACTGCCAAGCGATGACGGCATGACGAACTCGGGAGTCGTAGTCAGGCTGTTCTCTGGGAAACTCAGTAACAAAGTCTGACCACCGAGGTCTAGGCCTGCGTTTGCGAAGACCCAAGGACTGCTCGACACGGACTGCGAGAAGTTGATAGCATTGGATAGGCGAAGCAAAGCGCGAGCTGCAGCAGAGTACAACAAGTCTGTATTTGCATTTCGCCAGGAATAGTTGTAGTCCGTACCAAGATAGATAGGGAACGAAGTAGGCCCGGGTGCCAGTGTATTACATTGTAATACCTTATTAGGGTAAATGTAGTGCCTGACGAGGTAAATATCTGTACTACTATCCTGTATGACTTGCAGGACTTCGTAGTAGTCTACGCCGGGAGCTGCTTGGTTTGGTGCTGAACTGTAAACTCCGCCGCTATAGATAAGCTTCTGTCCGACAGTAAAGTTTGTATTTCCTGTCGTAATTGTCGTTTCTGTCCAGATAGGTGCAGTACCGAGCTGAACAGTAACCGAAGTCACGCTTGTCCCACCGACGGTTACTTTATGCCAACCGCAGGACGTTAGCTGTTCCTTGCCTACCGCAGTGTCGTGGAATAGGTAAAGCCACTCTCCTACGACAAAGGTTGCGGCGGAAGACAGGGTCAGAGTGAACGTAGAATCGTTGTTTAGGCCAGCCGAAATGACCTGCGCTCCGTTAGTCTGTAGTTCGAATCCAAGGTCATTTGTCGTGGTTGTCCCGTCTTTTCGTAAGTAAAAGACTTGGTTATCAAACGAAGTCAAAGTAGGGTTACCGTATATGTCAACTTGGATTTTAGGGTCGTCCTGGATATTGGCCAAGACAAGCCGATTGTCCGTGACTGTACAGTACTTAGCTTGCGGTGGCTGAGATAGTCCGTTACCGAGATTTGCTCCGGCAAGGAAAGTCAGGACTGCATCGTCTGGTTGTGCGGGGAGTGCCTCGTCGGAGATAGTATCTATCACGTCAATGTAAGGCTTTGTTACGTCAAACTTAATTGGTAGCCTTGTGATGTTGTAGAACGGGGCTACAGAGTTGCGTTTGGTTCGGTATACTTCGACGTAAATCTTGTTGTAATTTAGTTGTTCGAACTTCGGCAGACCAAGCAAGCGAAGCCGAATAGCAGCAGATTCTGTCAGTACAACTTGAAACTCGTTCGAGCCTGTCGTAGCAGAGGTCACCGCATTGTCATTCGCGTCGTAGGCTGTCAGGCGGAAGTAGTAGCGATAAATTGTCGGTTCGTACTGTCTAATTGTAACATCGGTATTTGAAAGACCTGTTATATCAACCGGTTTATCCAGTGTTACGTGGTTGTTAAGCGCATCGACGGTGATTACCGTAAATGGATTTACGCTACTGCCATCTATTTGAATTTTTGTATTTGCAGCGAATACGTTTATGTCGGACGAGTTTTTTGGTTTTATGATAGCTGAGTTGGTCGTAGCTGTGAAAATAGTACTGACCTGTTTAGGGACTATAATTTTCCCTGAATAACCTGTATCAACAGTAGCAAAGACTTGCGGCTGCCAGCGGACCAATCCCGACCGGTAGAGCGAGACGCCGTCGTATTTCAGGAGATGGTCGTCGTAGTTAGCGAAGTACATGTTGTCCTGAGCCATGACCGACCGAACGAATTGCTGGTTGGTAT
>Ga0315903_10001959_pt1 | contig 30991 bp, 39 predicted proteins | sample LakEriMetagenome_7_FD_203524 | JGI IMG/M metagenome (GOLD analysis project Ga0315903, IMG submission 203524) | Freshwater fungal communities from buoy surface, Lake Erie, Ohio, United States - Buoy 2 MA119 | ecosystem: Environmental > Aquatic > Freshwater > Lake | place: USA: Lake Erie, Ohio...
GCATGAGCCCGCAACCGACCCTTTCCAGCCTGTTCTCCGTGCTGGCCCTTGCCGGGCTGTGCATCGTCACGGGCGCGCGGGATATGGCGGGCATCGAAGCACCGGTCGCGCCTGCGCCTTACAGCGTGCAGGCCGGGCTTACGCCCGACCTGCTCAAAAGCTGACGCTTATTCCAGACTGCTGAGATGCTGAGGCATCACAGTCTGGAAATGCTCAGGCGCCGCACGGGCTTGACCAAGGCGCATTAAGCCAGGCTCAATGCGCCTTGGTATCAGTTGATGATCACGCTGGCGGCGCGGCGGTTGCGCGCCCAGGATGCCTCGTCCGAACCCAAAGCCACCGGGCTTTCCTTGCCGTAGCTCACGACTGCGATCCGCGCCGGATTCACGCCGAGGCTGACAAGGAAGTTCTTGGCTGACGTGGCGCGCTTTTCGCCCAGCGCGATATTGTATTCGCGCGTGCCGCGTTCATCGGCGTGGCCTTCGATGGTGAAGGTGATCTGCGGATAGCGTGCGAAATACTGCGCCTGCGCCTGAAGCGCGGCGGCATCCTGCGAATCGACATTGTAGCGGTCGGTATCGAAATAGATCGTGGTCGAGGAGCCCACCGCAGCGGCGAAGTGATCCTGCGTGCCCACCACAGTCCCGGTCGGCTGCACTTGCGGCCCCGGCTGGATAGCGTTGCTGCCGCTATTGTCTTCGGGCGGCGGCGGCAGCACTTCGGGCGCCTTCTTGGAGCAGGCGCCGAGGCCGGTGGCCGACGCCAGCAGCAGGATCGTGGCAAGCTTGGTGTTCATGATTTTTCCTTTCGGCTTGTCATTCTGGGAATAGGGAAGCGGCTCAGGGACGGATCGGGCCCCAGGCCGGGTCTGATGCGTCGACCGGAGTCGGAAGGCGGCGCTCGTTCTGGCCGGTGAGGTCCACCTGCCAGATCCCCGAACGCCCGGTATTCTTTTCGGTGCGGAAGAACTGGATGATCCGGCCATTGGGCGCCCAGGTGGGTGCCTCGTCCTGCCAGCCCTTGGTCAGCACCCGCAGATTGCCGCCCGAGGTGCTCATCACCGCGACGTTGAAGTCGCCCGCGATGCGGGTGAAGGCGATCTGGTCGCCGCGCGGGCTCCATTCGGGCGTGGCGCAGCGCCCGCCGGCAAAGCTGATGCGCTTCTGGTTCGATCCGTCGGCGTCCATCACATAGCATTGCTGGCTCCCCGAACGGTCGCTCTCGAACACGATCTTGCGCCCATCGGGCGAGAACGAACCGCCGACATCGATGCCGGGATTATTGGTCAGCCGCACGCTTTGCCCGCCGGTCGCCGGCACGCGGTAGATGTCGGTATTGCCCGCCACCGCCATCGAATAGAGGATCTCCTTGCCATCAGGCGACCAGCGCGGGGCGATGGTGGGATTGCGGTTCTCGGTCACCAGCGTCTGCTTGCCGGTGCCGATGTCATAGACATAAATGCGCGGATTGCCGTCGACGTAGGAGAGATAGAGGATCTTCGAATAGTCGGGCGAATAGCGCGGGGTGAGCGCGGTGGCGCTGCCCAATGTGAGGAAACGGTGGTTCGCGCCGTCCGAATCCATCACCGCGAGGCGCTTCACGCGGCGGTCCTTCGGGCCGGTCTCGGCGATATAGGCGATGCGGCTGTCGAAGAACGGGCTCTCGCCGGTCAGGCGGCTGAAGATCAGGTCGGAACACTTGTGCGCCGCGCGCCGCCAGTCGGCGGGGCCCACCACCCAGCCTTCGCGCACCAGCTGGTCCTGCAGGGCGACGTCATAAAGATAGCAACCGACCACCAGCTTGCCGTCGTCGCGCGCGCGGACATAGCCGTGCACCAGCATCTCGGCGCCCTTGCCGCTCCAGGTGCCATAGGCCGGCGCGGTGATCTGCGGGAAAGCGGGCTGCGGCAGGCTGTCGGGGCCGACCGGCTTGAACAGGCCGTTGTTGCGCAGGTTGGCGGTGATGACGCGCGCGATCTCGCGGCCCAAGGCGCCGGTGCCGCCTTCGTTGGCGGGCGTGGCGCGCTCGCGATCGGTGGCGAAGGCGGGGATGGCGATGCCGATATCGGACCATGCGCTTTCGTCGGTAACGGTGAAGGAAATGCCCTCCTCCTCCTTCACTTGCGAGGCGTCAGGCGCTGTGGTTTCCACCGGGCCATCATCACCCACCGGCGCGCCGAGATCCTGAGCAAAAAGCGCGGCGGGCCATGCAGCGGTCAATAGCAGGGCAACAAGCGATACGGATTTCATCGTGAAGTATTCCTATCAAAGCGAGCGCCTCGGACAGCCTTCCAAGCCTCGTAGTATTCTTCGGGAAGATCAAACGGCGCAGCAAGTTGAACCGCCCGGATCGCGTTTTCCGCGTGGCGCGCAGCCTGAGCGCGGTTGGAATCATTCACGCCGCTCTGGCTGCGAACACGGGGACGACCCTTCAGGCTGCCATCGGGATTGAGGTCAAAATCGACCAGCGTAACGAGTTGGTCAACATCCAGACCCTGCGGCGCGGTCCAATGCGGCTTGACCTGCCGGGCCAGCGCCTGTCCGATCGAAGCCTTCGCGCTTGCCCCAATCTGCGAGGCCGGCGCGCGGGTTTCGGCGGTGTCGGTCGAGGCGCCTTTGCCCTCGAGGAAATCGTCGCCGATGCGGCTGCCGCCGCCCTTTTTCGCGGCCTTGGCGGGCGCGGGGCTGGGCTTGGGCGGGTTGCGGTCGGGACGCGAACGGTCGCGGCTGGGCGCGGGCTGCGCCGAAGCGGTGCGGCTCACCGGCTTGGGCGGCGGCACGGGTGCGACGCGCGCGGCGGGCTCGGGCTGGGCGGCTTCGGGCGCAGGCGCGGGATCATCCGCCAGTGTCGGCGCAATCGCTGCGCGGCTTTCGGCGACCGGATCGGGCGAGGCGGCCTCAAGCCCCACTTCGGTCGCAAGGCTCACCGTCATCCGCTCGGGGAAGACCGACACTTCGGAGCGCACCGCCTGCATCAGCAGCACCGCCACCAGCGCGCCATGCAGCACCAGCGCGGCCAGCAGGCCGACTTTCTCCTCGTTGCGGAATGCGAGCTCTGCCATCGTGCCTGCCGGACTATGGGGCCGAAACTGAACCGTCGGTGACCAGCGAGATCGAGGTGAAGCCTGCGCGGCCCAGCTCGCCCATCACCTGCATCACCCGCCCGTAATCCAGGCTGCGATCGCCGCGCATCACGATCAGCGGCGGCTCGCCCCCACGCTCCAGTGCTGCGAGCGCTTCGGGCAGTCGGCCCGCAGGCACGGCCTCGTTCTCGATATAGATCACGCCCTGCCGGTCGATCGAAATGGTGATCTGGTCGGGCTTTTCCTCGACCGGCGCGGCGCGGCTTTCGGGCAGTTCCACCGGCACGCCGACCGCGGGCAGCGTCACCGTGACCATGAAGATGATCAGCAGCACCAGCATCACATCGACCAGCGGCGTGACGTTGATCTCGGCCATCGCGGCGCGGCGCGCGCGCTTGCCGCGGAGGGAAGCGGAGGACAGATTCATAGCCATCGTTCAACTCCCATCGGCGGCGCAGCCGCCGCAAGGGCGCCAAAGCACTCTGGCGCCCGCCCGCAGCGACGCAGCCGGAAGGCCGCATGAGCGAGGATTTCGCGCGCCGGACGGCGTGCGGAAAACAAAGGAGCCATTACAACCGGTCCAGCTCGCGGCTCAGACCCGCGTGGACCTTGTCGGCGAAGCGTTGCAGCTTGGCCTCGTAGACATTCACTGACCCCGAGAAGCGGTTATAGGCAATCACCGCAGGAATGGCCGCGAACAGGCCGATGGCGGTGGCGAACAGCGCCTCGGCGATGCCGGGGGCGACCACGGCGAGGCTGGCGCTCTGCTGGGTGCCGATCTGGAAGAAGCTGTTCATGATCCCCCACACCGTCCCGAACAGGCCCACGAAGGGCGCGACCGAGCCCACGGTGGCCAGGAAATTGAGTCGCCCGGCAAGCTCGTCCGCTTCCTCGGCGACCTGGCCTTCCATCGCCGCGCCGATCCGCTGACGGGTCGCGTCGCGGTCAACCGGCTGCTTGGCAGTGGACTTCTTCCATTCATCCAGCCCCGCACCGACCACGCGCGCGGCGGGGATGTCCTTGCGCTGCTGCTTGCCGACCAGCGCCTGTGGATCGCTCTCGCCCCAGAAGGCGTCCTCATAGTCACGCGAGGCCTTGTCGAGTTTGCCGATCCGCAAGCTGAACGAGACGATGATCATCCACACCCACACGCTGGCAAGGATCAGCCCGAGCATCACCGCCTGCACGATGATATCGGCCTGCAGAAACAGTTCGACCGGATCGAGCCGGGCGGCGGCAGGCGCGGCGGCGGCGCTGAGCAAGGCGAGCGTCACGGTGTCAGTTTTCCTCGTTCATGAAGGTCTGGAAGGCAGCGCGCCACGCGGCGGGCTGGCGGCGCGGGCGGCCATCAAGCGTGATGAAGCCGACCCTGAGGTGCGCTTCGCACAGCATTTCGCCGCCTCGCCCCAAGGAGACACGGCGGGCGATCTGGTGCATCCGGCACGAGGCCGCGCCAAGCTCGGTGCAGCGCGTTTCGATCACCACGTCATCATCAAGCTTGGCCGGGCGCAGATATTTGAGGTTCACCTCGGACAAGGCGTAGGCGCCCTCGCCTTGCTCGATCGCCGCGCGCTGGTCGATGCCGAGCAGCCGCAGCAGGTCGGAGCGCGCGCGCTCGAACCAGCGCAGGTAATTGGCGTGATAGGTGATCCCCGAAAGGTCGGTGTCCTCGTAATAGACGCGCACCGCATACAAGTGCTGCGCACCGTCGAGGATGCCGCCGGGGGGAGTGGGAGAGGTCATCACGCACCGCCTAGCGCAGCGGGGATTCGCTGCAAAGGCAGGTGTTGCGATTTGTCGATGAATGCCGGTGAAACGAGTCCCGCCCGCGATCAAATGCAGGTGATCAGCGCCGCGCGATCATCGGACCTAAGGGTTGGCCCCCGAAGATATGGACATGCAAGTGCGGCACTTCCTGCCCGCCATGCGCGCCGATATTGGCGAGCAGGCGGTAGCCGGGCTCGACCAGCCCCTTCATCCGCGCGACTTCGCCCACCGCGCGGATGAAGCCAGCGATCTCGGCGTCCGAGGCCTTCGCGCTGAAATCGTCCCAGCTGACATGGCGCCCCTTGGGCACCACCAGCGTGTGCACTTCGGCCTGCGGGTTGATGTCCTCGAAAGCAAAGGCCCAGTCATCCTCGTAGACTTTCTTCGAGGGGATCTCGCCACGCAGGATCTTCGCGAAGATGTTGGCGTCATCGTAAGGCAGGGTAGGGTCGATCGGCATTATTCGCTCCGTGATGCTTTCTCGGCGATCCCCGAGGTGCCCTCGCGCCGGTCGAGTTCGGCGAGGACGTCCGCGAGCGGAACACCCTTTTCGGCGAGCAGCACCATCAGGTGGAACAGCACGTCCGCCGCCTCGCCCACCAGCTCGGCCTCGTTCCCGCCAAGCGCGGCGATTACCGCCTCGGTCGCCTCTTCGCCGAGCTTCTGGGCGATAGTCTTGAGCCCCTTGGCGTGGAGCTTGGCGACGTAGCTCTCGTCCGGAGAGGCGGTCAGCCGCTGGGCGATGGTCGCTTCAAGGCGGGTCAGGGTGTCCATGACGCTTCTTTCGGTCAAACCCCGCGCGCGGGCAAGCCTGCTGCGCGCATTCTAGACGCCTCGGGCGGGCAAGCCCGCCGCTCGGAGCGCCGCATGGGCCTCGGCGATAGTGTGGTGGCCAAAGTGGAAGATGCTGGCGGCGAGCACCGCGCTGGCATGGCCCTTCACCACCCCGTCGACCAGATGCTCGAGGCTCCCCACCCCGCCGCTGGCGATCACCGGCACGCTCACGGCGTCCGCAATCTCGCGGGTGAGATCGAGGTCGTAGCCGGCTCTCGTCCCGTCGCCGTCCATCGAGGTGACTAGCAGCTCGCCCGCGCCCAGATCGGCGACCTTCAGTGCATATTCGACCGCATCGATGCCGGTGGGCTTGCGCCCGCCGTGGGTGAAGATTTCCCAGTTCCCGCGCGGCGTGCGACGCGCGTCGACACTGGCGACGAGGCATTGGCTGCCGAACCTTGCGGCGATTTCGCCCACCAGCTCGGGCCGGGCGACCGCGGCTGAGTTGACCGCGACCTTGTCCGCGCCCGCCAGCAGCAGCGCGCGCGCACCCTCGGCGCTGCGCACCCCGCCGCCAACGGTGAGCGGCATGAAGCACACCTCCGCCGTCCGCCGCACCATGTCGAGCAGCGTCCCGCGCCCTTCGTGGCTGGCGGAAATGTCGAGAAAGCACAGCTCGTCCGCCCCCGCCGCATCATAGGCGCGCGCCTGTTCGACCGGATCGCCAGCGTCCTTCAAGTCGACGAAATTGACACCCTTGACCACGCGGCCATCGGCGACATCAAGGCAGGGGATGACGCGGATGCGGACGGTCATCCAGCCCGCGCCCCCATCGCGATCGCCGCCGCGAGATCGAGGCGCTCCTCATAGAGCGCGCGGCCCGTGATCACCCCCTCGATCCCCTCATGCGCGTGGAGCGCGAGGATGTGGATATCGTCGAGCCCCTTCACGCCGCCGCTGGCGATCACCGGGATGTCCACCCGGCGGGCGAGGTCGACGGTCGCCTCGATGTTCACGCCCTTGAGCAAACCATCTCGGCCAATATCGGTGAACAGCAGCGCGGCGACGCCTGCGTCCTCGAAGCGGCGGGCAAGATCGGTGACGGGGACGTCGGAGACCTCCGCCCAGCCCTCGGTCGCGACCATGCCGTCCTTCGCGTCGACCGCGACGACGATGCCGCCTTCCCATTCGCGGGCCATGTCTTTCACGAATTCGGGGTTCTTGAGCGCCGCCGAGCCCATCACCACCCGCGCCACGCCGAGGTTGAACCAGTCTTCCACCGCCTTGGCATCGCGGATGCCGCCGCCCAATTGCACATAGCCGGGGAAGGCTGCGATGATCGCTTCCACCGCCGCGCGGTTGCGGCTTTCGCCCGCAAAGCTGCCGTCGAGATCGACCACGTGGAGGTGCTCGGCGCCGGCATCGGCAAAGATCAGCGCCTGGGCTGCCGGGTTATCGCCATAGATCGTGGCGCGCTCCATATCGCCTTCGGCAAGACGCACGACCTGGCCACCCTTCAAATCAATGGCGGGAAAGACAATCACGGATACCACTCCAGAAAGCGCCGGAGCGTTGCCAGACCATAGTTCTGGCTCTTTTCCGGGTGAAACTGCACGCCGAGGATGTTCCCGCGCTCGACCGCAGCAACCAGCCCCTCGCCGTGCTCGGTCATCGCGGCAACATGGTGCGGATCGGTGGCGGCGAAGTGAAAAGAGTGGAGGAAATAGGCCTCGCCCGCCTCGATCACCGCATGATCCCGCGCATGAGGCAGCACCGCGACATCGTTCCAGCCCATGTGTGGCACCTTGATTGCGGCATCGGTCGGCGCGATCAGCCGCACTTCGCCCGGCACCCAGCCGAGGCCGGGCGTCTCGCCATGCTCAAACCCGCGATCCGCGAGCAATTGCATGCCCACACAAATGCCGAGGAACGGCGCGCCGCCCACGTGCACCCGCTCGGTCATTGCCTCGATCATGTGCGGGATCGCGGCGAGGCCTTCGGCGCAGGCTTTGAAGCTGCCAACCCCGGGCAGGACAATGCGGTCAGCCGCGCGCACCACGTAAGGATCGGCGGTCACGGTGACCTCGGCCCCCGCAGCCTTCAGCGCATTGTGGACCGAGTGGAGATTGCCCGCGCCGTAATCGACCAAGGCAACAACCTCAGTCATTTTTGTGTTCCGCACGACCCTCCGAGCGCGCGGTCCTCGCTGTGTGCGCGGCAAAGCCGCGCCCGCTGCGGGCCGCCAGTCGGCCTTGCGGCTGCTGCGCCGCCGTTCCAGCGCTTCTACGCATTGAAAGCCTCTAATCCCGGGAAGGCGAAGCGCGGGGTCCACTGGATGATGGCGAGGTGCGCGAGCCCTTCGGTGATGAAGGGGTCGGTTGCCAGCAGCGCCTCGGCTTCGGCGCGGCCCTTTGCCTTGACGAAGATCAGCCCACCGTCGCGCGGCTCGCGCGGGCCCCAGGCGATGAAGTGTCCGGCCTCGTGCCCCGCCTTGAGCCATGCCAGATGATCGGCGAGCACCGCATCGATCCGCGCGATCGGCACGGTGTAGGTGAGCGAGGCGATGAAGATGCTAGCCACCCAATTGCCCCTTGGTGCTCGGAATCGCCTCGCCCTTGCGCGGGTCGCGTTCGACCGCCAGCCGCATCGCGCGGGCAAAACCCTTGTAGAGGCTCTCGCAGATGTGGTGGTTGTTGCTGCCGTAGAGCAGTTCCATGTGCAGCGTGATGCCGGCGGCCTGCGACACCGAGTGGAACCAGTGCTCGATCAACTCGGTATCCCATTCGCCGAGGCGTTCCTGGGTGAACTTCGCCTTCCACACCAGAAACGGCCGCCCGGAAATATCCAGCGCGACGCGGCTCAGCGTCTCGTCCATCGGCGAATAGGCCGCGCCATAGCGTCCGATCCCGGCCTTGTCGCCCAGCGCCTGCGCGATGGCCTGCCCCAGCGCGATCGCCGAGTCCTCGGTGGTGTGGTGCTGGTCGACATGGAGATCGCCTGTGACCTTCATCGTCACATCGATCAGCGAATGGCGGCTGAACTGTTCGACCATATGATCGAGAAAGCCGATGCCGGTCGACACGTCATAGGTGCCGGTGCCGTCGAGATTGACGGCGATGGCGATTGCGGTCTCGGTGGTGTTGCGGTCCACGGAGCCGGTGCGGGCGGGGATAATGGCCATGAACCGGCGCTATAGTCCTCTCGGCGCGGGTGACAAGCACCTGTCATTTCCTGCCTGATTGGCGCCCGCTTTCCCCTGCCAAACACGCAGGCCGTGGCCGGAAAGGCTTGACCAAGCCCGCTTGGCTCGTCACCACTCCGCCCATCATGACCAACGGCACGCCCGACAGCCTGATCCCATACGACGAGATCGTGCAGGAAGCCCTGCGCGCCGTGGTTGGCCGGGTGCTGGGTTCGATCGTCAACAGCGGCAGCACGCTGCCGGGCGCGCACCATTTCTACATTACCTTCAAGACCGGTGCGCCGGGGGTTTCGATCCCGCCGCACCTGCGTGAACGCTTCCCTGACGAGATGACGATCGTGCTCCAGAACAAGTTCTGGGATCTCGACGTCACGACGCAGGGCTTCACGGTCAGCCTCACCTTCAATCAGGTGCCGGCCAAATTGCAGATCCCCTTCGCCGCGATCACCGCCTTCGTCGATCCGGCGGTCGATTTCGGCCTCCAGTTCCAGGCCGCGGTCGACGAGCTGGCGCCCGAAGCGCACGAGGATGCCGAGAACGACGGCCCCGAGCCGGACGGCGATGGCGATGGTGACGGCTCGAACGTCGTCAGCATCGATTTCGGGCGCAAGAAATAGCCGCGATGGCGCGCCGCAAGGCCCCAAACAAGCGCACCACAACCCGCAAGCCGGACGAATCGCGCCTGCCCTCGCCCAATCCGGTCACCAACATGGTGATTGCCGATATCGTGCTGCGCGGCGCGGGCTCGCTCTTGCGCCAGCGGCTCGAGAAGGGCCTGCTGACCAGCCAGCTTGATGGCGACAAGGCGCACCATCTGGTCGAAAGCCGCGGCGTGGTGAGCGCGCTGGCGCTGTGGGGCGCAAGCCGCCTCGCCATGCGATCGCCGGTCGGACTCGCGGTGGTCGCTGGCGGGCTGGCGGCCAAGGTGCTCTATGATCGCGGCAAGCAGGTTCAGGCGCGGCGCCGCACGCGCAAATCCGCCAAGCCGGTGTCCGGCAGCGAATCCTGAGCACCCTTGATTTCGGGGCCTGTGTTGGTGCAACGGGGACTATGAGCGATACTGCACACGACAAAGCCGATCAGCTCCACCGCCGGGGCCTGATGTTCATCCTCTCCTCGCCGTCGGGCGCGGGGAAGACCACCTTGTCGCGGATGCTGCTCGCCAAGGACGCCGAGATCAAGCTGTCGGTCTCGGCCACCACCCGCCCGCCGCGCCCGAACGAAGTCGCCGGTGTGCATTACCACTTCGTCTCGCCCGAACGCTTTCAGGCGATGATCGACGAGGACGATTTCTACGAATGGGCCGAGGTGTTCGGGCATCGCTATGGCACCCCCAAGGGGATGATCCGCGCCGGTCTCAAGGAAGGGCAGGACTTCCTGTTCGATATCGACTGGCAGGGCACCCAGCAGCTCTATCAGAAGGATCAGCAGGATGTGGTGCGGGTGTTCATCCTGCCACCCTCGATCGACGAGCTTCACCGCCGGTTGCAAGGCCGCGCAACCGACAGCGCCGAGGTCATCAACGCCCGCATGGAACGTGCCCGCGCCGAGATCAGCCACTGGGACGGCTATGACTATGTCATCATCAATGATGACATCAATGTGTGCTTCGAAAAGGTCCGCGCGATCCTCGAAGCCGAACGCATGAAACGCGCCCGCCAGACCGGGCTGATCCCGTTCGTGCGCGGGCTGATGGGTTAGCGCCCGGCCTGCGCAAGCGTGACAGGGACACACAATGGCCCGGCTGATCCTCTTCAATAAACCCTTCGGCGTGCTGTCGCAGTTCACCGATCGCGGGTCGGAGACGGCGCGTTCGACCCTGTCGGACTTCATCGCCATCAAGGGGGTCTATCCTGCCGGGCGGCTCGACCGCGATAGCGAAGGGTTGCTGCTATTGTGCGACGATGGCCGGTTGCAGGCCCGGATCGCCGATCCGCGCTTCAAACTGCCCAAGACCTATCTGGTGCAGGTCGAAGGCAATCCGCAAGAACAGGATCTGGAAAGCCTGCGCACGGGTGTGCGGATCAAGGACGGCATGACCCTTCCAGCCCAGGTCGAAGCGATCGACGCACCCGACTTGTGGCCGCGCGATCCGCCGATCCGGCAGCGCAAAGCGATCCCCGATAGCTGGCTCACAATCACCATCCGCGAAGGGCGCAACCGGCAGGTGCGCCGCATGACCGCAGCGGTCGGGCTGCCGACCTTGCGGCTGGTGCGCTGGTCAATCGGCAATTGGAGCGTCGCCGGAATAGCGCCCGGCCAATTCATCGAGACCTCTGCCTGACTGCAGCTTGCAGCCCGGCGCGCCGTCAATCCTCATAGGCAAAACCGATGCTGCCTTCGTTGAACAGCATCGCGATCAGTTCCAGCGTGGCCGCCGAACAATTGGGCGCCACGGTCAGCTCCACATCATCGCAGATCGCCCGCGCAAACGCCGCCGCTCCATCGGTACAGGAAAAACAGTGCCCGTCGACAAACAGCATGATCGCCGCGCCTTCTTCGCGAACAAAGGCGAACCGGCTGGCGGGATTGCGGACCAGGGGCGTGCCGGCCGCCAGCTGCTGCGCGATATCCTCGGCATCTGCGGGCTGTTCCGGTCGCCAGTCGATCTCGGGGTTCTTGGGGGCGGTGTTGTACTGGCCGAACCAGCGGGCGAAACCGGCGCGGTCATTCAGCGTCTCGGCGATCATGCCATGCAGCCGCGCCAGCGCATCAGCGCTGATCTCGCCGGGATTGTCCTGAGCTGCGAGATGCGGATCACCATAGCGATCACTGTCCTGTAGCTCGGACACCATGTCATCGGCCCATGCCTCGATCAGCTCGCTGCGTGATGGCGCGCGAAAGCCGATCGAATAGGTCATGCAATCATCCCCGACAGCGGTTCCGCGATGGGCGATGCGCGGCGGGACGTAGAGGATGTCCCCAGGCTCAAGGATCCATTCCTCGGTCGCCTCAAAATCGGCAAGCAGGCGCAGGCCCTCATGCGGCAGCAGCAACGTGCTGTCATCGCACAGCGCGCCAAGCTCCCAGCGCCGCCGCCCGAGGCCCTGCACCAGAAACACGTCATAGTGATCGAAATGCGGGCCAACCCCGCCGCCATCGACCGCATAGCTGACCATGACGTCATCGATCCGCCAGTTCGGCACAAACCGGAAGGGGTCGAGCAAGGCAGCCACCGGCGCAAGGTGATGGTCGACCGATTGCACCAGCAGCGTCCACGGATCGCGGCCCCAAGCGGCAAAGCGGTTTTCCGCGACCGGGCCGTGTTCCAGCTCCCACGCCTGCTGGCGGCGGGTGATGAGGCGCGATTCGACCAGCGGCTCGCAGGCGAGGCCGGCCAACTCGTCAGGCTCGACCGGGTTGGACCAACTGTCCCACGGCGATTTGATCAGCAGCGGCTTTTGCTGCCAGTAATCGCGCAGGAATCCCGCAACATCGAAGTTCTGCAGGCGCATCCTTGTGGCGGTCACTTGCGGCTTTTGCGGGCGGCATAGCGCGCATCGCGCGCGGCCTTCTGCTCTTCCTCGGTGCGCTTGACCGGTTCGGCGTCGATGATCTTCTGCTTGGCCGCTGCGCGCTTTTCTTCCGCCAAGCGCTGCTTTTCTTCGCGAGCCTGACGCGCCTTCGCGCTCTTTTCCGCGGCCTGTGCCTCGCGCTGCGCGCGCCGGGCGGCGGCTTCGGCCATGGCGGCTGCATCCGGCTGCGGCGCGGCCTTCAGCCTGGCCAGCACCTTGTCCTTCGCTTGAGACGAGGCCCTGGCCCGATCCTGAAAGCTCGGCTCCTTGTAGCCATTCATCGGTATTTGCTCCTGCCGGGATGCGGATCGCAGCGCGGCTCAATAGTGTGGTCGGGGGGGATGCAGTCAGCCCCTAGAGGATCGCGACCCTTATCAACAGCGCCGATTTCGGGATATTGGCCCAAACGACACAAAGGGCCGCTGGATCGCTCCAGCGGCCCTTTCCTGAAACGATGGCCCGCAAGGTTTAGTGGCCGCCGCCCGGATCGGCGAAGTGGCTCGGCAGGTGGGCATTGACCACGCCGCCGTCGACCGTCAGCGTCTCGCCCACCACATAATCGCCCGCGCGGCTGCACAGGTAGATTGCGGCGGCCGCCATGTCTTCGGCGGTGCCGATGCGCTTGGCCGGGATGCCCGAGGCGCTGGCGTCAGGCGCGTCCTTTGCGGCCTTGTTCATCTCGGACGGGAAAGCGCCCGGTGCGATCGAGGAGACCACGATATTGTCCTGGATCAACCGCGCCGCCATCCGCCGGGTGAGCTGGATCACCGCCGCTTTCGAGGCCTGGTAGGCATAGGTTTCCCACGGGTTGATCCGCTGCCCGTCAATCGAGGAAACGTGGATCACCTTGGCCGGATGCCCCGCCTTGCCGCCTGCAACCAGCAGATCGTGGAGCTTCTGGGTGAGGAAGAACGGCGTCTTGACGTTCAGATCCATCGTGCGGTGCCAGCCGGCTTCGGAGAACTCGAGATAGGGCTGGCCCCATGCAGCGCCCGCGTTATTGATGAGGATATCGAGCCGCGTCTCGCGCGCCTTCAATTCCTCGGCGAGGCTCACCATGCCGTCCATCTGCGAGAGGTCGGCTGGAATGCCGATGACGCGGTCAGCACCGAATTCGTCAATCGTGTCCTGCATCTGGTAGATCTTGCGCGCCGAGATGTAGACGCGCGCGCAGCCCGCCGCGAGCAGGCCTTCGACGAACATCTTGCCGATCCCGCGGCTGCCACCGGTGACCAGCGCAATGCGCCCTTCGAGGCTGAAAAGTGATTGAATGTCCATGTGATCAATATCCGCTCAAGGTCGCCACGCGGTTCGCGTGGAAATAGGCATCGCCCAGGAATTCGGCCAGCGCGCGATCGCGCTTCATGTAGAGGCCGATGTCGTATTCGTCGGTCATGCCGATGCCGCCGTGCATCTGCACGCCTTCCTGCACCGCAAGCCGCGCGGTCTTGGCGACCTTGGCCTTGGCGACCGAAGCCATCAGATCGGCGTGGGCCGAGCCTGCATCGCACAATTGCTGCGCCTTGATGGTGACGGCGCGGGCGATCTCGACCTCGGAATAGAGGTGGCTGGCGCGGTGCTGCAATGCCTGAAACTCGCCGATCAGACGCCCAAACTGCTTGCGCTGCTTGAGGTAATCGACGGTCATGTCCATCGCCCCGCGGGCAACGCCCACGCCCTCGGCCGCCGCGCCAACGCGCCCGGCGAGCAGCATCGCGTCGAGCACCGCGCGGCCGCCGTCGATTGCGCCGATCACGGCGTCACCATCGAGCTCCACGCCGTCGAACTTCGTATGGGTCCCCATCGAGGAATCGACCATACGCACCGCATCGTGGCTCATGCCGCTGGCGTCCTTGGGCACGGCAAACAGGGTGATGCCATCCGCATCCGCGTCCGAACCGGAGGTTCGCGCGGCGACCACCAGCATATCAGCGCTGGAGCCGTGGATGACGAAGCTTTTCGCGCCGGTCAGGCGGAACCCGTTGCCCGACTTTTCGGCGCGGGTGGTGATCCGCTCCGGACGGTGCTTGGCGGTCTCGTCGATCGCCACGGCGAACACGCTATCGCCCGCGATCAGGCCCGGCAAATAGCGGCCCTTGAGATCATCCGAGCCGTGCCTGAGCGCGGTCGCGACGAGCACCGAGGACGTCAGGAACGGCGAAGGCGTGAGGTTGCGACCGATTTCCTCGAGCACGATCCCGGCCTCGACATGGCCCATGCCAAGCCCGCCATCGGCCTCGTCTACCAGCATGCCGGTGAAGCCCATCTCGGCCATCTGCTTCCACAGCCCATGGCCGAAACCATCCTTGCAATTGCGGTCGCGCCAGTGACGCAGCTGCTTGGCGATATTGCCTTCCTCGGCAATGAAGCCGCGCGCGGTGTCGGCGAGCATCGCCTGATCGTCGTTGTGATACAGGGGCATGGGGTTCCTCTCCCGAAGTCTTGTGTCATTCGGGCCGCTTTCGCCTGGCGGAAGCGACCCGTGAAATGGTGCGGCGCGGCCTAAGCGCCCGGCAGATCGAGAATGCGCTTGGCGATCACGTTGAGCATCACTTCGCTGGTGCCGCCCTCGATCGAGTTCGCCTTGGTCCTGAGCCAGCTGCGCGAGGGCTTGCCGCCACCGGTTTCCTGGCTGTCCCACTCCAGGCTGCGCGAGCCGCCGACCGCCATCATCAGCTCGTGGCGGCGCTTGTTCAGCTCGGTGCCGACATATTTCATCATGTTCGGCTGCGCGGGGTGCGCCTTGCCGACCTTGATCTCGTCGAGGAACTTCTCGCCCATCGCGGTATAGGCCAGCGCATCGACATCGAACATGGCGAGCTCTGCGCGCAAGCAGGGATCGAGATCATCACCGAGCTTGGTTGCATGGCGCTTCATCTGCGCGCCGATCGCGGCGGCCCGCTCGCCATTGTCAGCGCCCGAGATCATCTCGCGCTCGTGGCCGAGCAGATATTTGGCGACGTCCCAGCCGCGATTGATCTGGCCGACATAGGCCGGGCAATCCTCGCCATAGGACTTGGGCACCTTCACATTGTCGAAGAAGGTTTCGCAGAAGGGCGAGTTGCCGCTGATCAGCAGGATCGGCTTGGTCGTTACCCCTTCGCTGGCCATGTCATAGAGCATGAAGGTGATGCCCTGATACTTGTCGGCCTTGTCGGTACGCACGAGGCAGAAGATCCAGTCGGCGTGATCGGCGTAGGAGGTCCAGATTTTCTGGCCGTTGACCGTCCAGTGATCGCCGCCATCTTCGCCGAAGGTCTGCAAGCTGACAAGGTCGCTGCCCGAGCCGGGTTCGGAATAGCCCTGACACCAGCGGATTTCGCCGCGCGCGATTTCATTCAGGAACCGCTGCTTCTGTCCCTCGGTACCGAACTGCAGCAGCGCCGGGCCAAGCATCCAGATGCCGAAGGAGCTCAATGGCGGGCGCGCGCCGATGCGGCCCATTTCCTCGCGCAGCACCTTGGCTTCGGCAGGGGAAAGCCCCGCGCCGCCATAGGCCTTGGGCCAGGCCGGCACGGTGTAGCCTTTGGCCACGCAGGCTTCGAGCCAGGCCTTTTGTGCCGCGCTCTTGAAGGTCGCGCGGCGGCCGCCCCAGTAGATGTCGTCCTCGTCACGCACGGGTTCGCGCATTTCGGCCGGGCAATTCACCTCAAGCCACGCACGGGTTTCGGCACGGAATGTTTCCAGGTCAGCCATAGCCGACTCTCCTCTCATAAGCCTCTCACTTGACGGTTACGTTAGTGGCATTTGCGCAGGCCCTGCAAGCGCTCTTCGTATTGACCATGATGCCCGCGCGATGCCGTAGCGTCAGCGGCTGCGCGATTGACGGGGCGCGCAATCGGGCTAGGTTCGCAATCGAAAAAGGGAGAGAGAAATTGGCCGGAATTCTCAAGCGCGGGGGCGCACACGGATGACCATGATCGCTGGGCCGCTTCCGGGCAGGCTCAAGCTGATGCACGGGTTTGGCGCGGTGGCCTTCGGGGTCAAGGATGGCGGTTTTTCGTTCTTCCTGCTGCCGTTCTACAATTTGGTGCTGGGCGTGGATGCCGGGATCGTCGGCGCGGCGCTGGCGACCGCGCTGGTGATCGATGCGATCGCCGATCCGCTGATCGGACACTTGTGCGATCGCACCTATACCCGCTGGGGCCGCCGCCTGCCCTGGCTCTATATCGCGCCGGTGCCGCTGGCGATGGCCTGGACGCTCTTGTGGTCGCCGCCCTTCACCGGCGTGCCGACATTCTGGGAAATCGTCGCTCTGGCCGTCGGCGTGCGGCTGCTGCTGTCGGCCTGCGAGGTGCCCTCGGTTAGCATGGTGCCTGAAATCACCGGTGACTATGTCGAGCGCACGACGCTGTTCCGGTATCGGTACCTGTCGGGCTGGATGGGCGGGTTGGCGATGTCGGTGCTGGCCTTCACGGTGTTCCTGCCCACTCCGGAATCGCAATTGCAACCCGAGGGCTACGCCCAGTTCGGAATGGTCGGCGCGGTGGTGATTCTGGTTTCGGTGATCGGTTCGGCCTTGGGCCAACACCAATATCTCGCGCGCTTGCCCGACCATGCCCCGCCGCCATTTTCGCTGACCGCCGCCTTTGCCGAGATTTTCGATGCCTTCCGCGAACGCGCCTTCGTGATTTTCGCGTGCGGCGCGCTGGCGGCCCATGTCAGCTCTGGGCTAGCTTTGTCGATCACGCTTTATGTGACCCGCTATGTCTGGCAGTTCAGCGAGCTGGCGTTCAAACTCTACCCGGTGGCGCTTGGTTTATCGGTGGTGGCGATGTTTCTCATCGTCGGCCCGCTCCACCGCCGTTTTGGCAAGCCGATCAGCGGCGCTGCCGGATCGCTAGTCACACTGGCGATTGCTGCCACGCCCTATCTGTTGCTCCTCGCAGGCCTTTGGCCGACCACAGGATCGGTGTTGTCGACCGCGCTGTTCATGGGTTTCATGGTCGCGGCCAACACCGCCGGTGTGGTAACGGTCATTTCGGCCACCTCGATGGTCGCAGAGATTGTCGAAGCCTATGAGGAGCGCACGGGCAAGCGTGCCGAGGGGACGTTTTATGCCGGCAACTGGCTGGTAACAAAGACGGCGACGGGCGGGGGCATTCTGCTGACCAGCTTGATTGTTGACATCGTTGGCCTTGCGCCCGGCACAGCGCAAGCGGACGTCGCGACCGAGGTGGTGCGCAATCTTGCGATCGCTTACTTGGTGGTCGCGACCGTGCTGGCGGTGACGGCGGCCTTCTGGCTCGCGCGCTTCCCCATCAGCCGCGCCGACCACGAGGAACGCATCGCGGCAAGGCTCCGGGCGACCAGTGCGGCACCATAAATGAGAGCTTGGCGGGGGCACGAGGCTCTGCCACGGTCGACCGCAGATTCGCTAAGGATTTGCCGAAGATTTAATTGCATTCAAGGACGAGAGAGGAAGACCCCCATGGATTTCGAACCCACCGAACGCCAGCTCTATTGGCGCAATCGCGTGCGCGATTTCATCGAGGCGCATGTGCGCCCCAACATGGCGGTCTATGACCAACAGGAGCACGAGGGCGAGCGCTGGAAGGTGCTTCCCATCGTCGAGGAAACCAAGGCCAAGGCCAAGGCTGCCGGCATCTGGAACCTGTTCATGCCGCCGCGCAATGACAGCCACCACCATGTCGACGACACGTTCGAGTTCGAAGGCCCGGGTCTCACCAATCTCGAATATGCGATGTGCGCCGAAGAAATGGGACGCATCGGCTGGGCGAGTGAAGTGTTCAACTGCTCGGCGCCCGATACCGGCAACATGGAGGTGTTCTTCCGCTATGGCACCCGCGAACACAAGGAGGCCTGGCTGCGGCCGCTGATGAACGGCGAGATCCGTTCGGCCTTCCTGATGACCGAGCCGAACACCGCATCCTCAGATGCCACCAACATCGAGACCCGGATCGAGCGCGACGGCGATCATTATGTGATCAACGGGCGCAAGTGGTGGTCTTCGGGCCTCGGCGATCCGCGCTGCAAGATCGCGATCGTGATGGGCAAGACCAATCCCGATGCCCAGCGCCACGCGCAGCAGTCGCAGATCCTGATGCCGATCAACACGCCCGGCGTGAACATCCTTCGCCACCTGCCCGTGTTCGGCTATGACGATGCGCCGCACGGCCACATGGAAGTCGAGATGGTCAATGTCCGCGTGCCGGCGGACAACATCCTGCTCGGCGAAGGGCGCGGTTTCGAGATCGCGCAGGGCCGCCTCGGGCCGGGCCGCATCCACCACTGCATGCGCACCATCGGCGCCGCCGAAGAAGCGCTCGAAAAGATGTGCCGCCGCCTGCAGGAGCGTGAGGCTTTCGGCAAGCCGGTCTACAAGCACTCGGTCTGGGAAGAGCGCGTCGCGCGTGCCCGCATCGATATCGACATGACCCGTCTGCTCTGCCTCAAGGCGGCCGACATGATGGACAAGGTCGGCAACAAGGCGGCCAAGCAGGAAATCGCGATGATCAAGGTGCAGGCCCCCAACATGGCGCTGCGGATCATCGACGATGCGATCCAGGCGCATGGCGGCGGCGGTGTGTCCGACGACTTTGGCCTCGCCCGCTCTTATGCCAACCAGCGCACCCTGCGGCTCGCCGACGGGCCGGACGAAGTCCACGCCCGCTCGATCGCGCACATGGAGTTCGCCAAGCACGCGCCGCGTCCCGGCCCGACCGCCAACGCCCTGCGCGGCGATCACGGGCGCGTCGTCAATGAAACCCAGAGCTACAGTTCGGGCGACATGGGCGTGGCGCGCTAAGCGGATCACCTCAACACCGTTCGTGTCGAGCGTAGTCGAGACACATCGACACGAACGGTTCTCGACTGCGCTCGAACCGAACGGAAAGTATAACTCATGGCAAAAGCCGCCATACTTGAAGCACCCGGCCAAGGCCTTCGCATCGCCGAGGTGACCTATGCCGCGCCCGGCCCGCACGAGGTGTTGATCGACACCAAAGCCTGCGGTCTCTGCCACTCGGACCTGCACTTTATCGACGGGCATTACCCCCACGCGCTCCCGGCGATCCCGGGGCACGAGGCGGCGGGGATCGTGCGCGCGGTCGGCTCGGAAGTGCGCACGGTCAAGCCGGGCGATCATGTGGTGTCCTGCCTTTCGGCCTTCTGCGGGCACTGCGAGTTCTGCGTCACCGGCCGCATGGCGCTGTGCCTTGGCGGCGACACCCGCCGTGCCAAGGGCGAAGCCTCGCGCATCGCCTTTGCCGATGGTTCGCCGGTGGGCCAGATGCTCAACCTTTCGGCATTGAGCGAACAGATGCTGATCCACGAACACGCCTGCGTTGCGATCGACAAGGATATGCCCTTCGACCGCGCGGCGCTGCTCGGCTGCGCGGTGACGACCGGCGCGGGGACGATCTTCAACGCCTGCAAGGTGACCCCGGGCGAGAGCGTGCTGGTGGTCGGCTGCGGCGGGGTGGGCCTGGCGGTCATCAACGCCGCCAAGATCGCCGGAGCGAGCAAGATCATCGCCGCCGATCCGCTGCCCGAAAAGCGCGCGCTGGCCGAAGTTCTGGGCGCGACCCACACCCTCGACGCGCTCGATCCCGATGCCGCCAAGCAGATCCTCGTGATCTCGGGCGGCGGGGTGGACTGGGGGATCGAGGCGGTCGGACGGCAGGCTTCGGCCGATCTTGCGGTCGCATCACTGCGCCGCGGCGGCACCGCGGTGATCCTCGGGATGATGCCCTTGGACTGCAAGGTCGGCCTGTCCGCCTTTGACCTCCTCGGCGGCAAGAAGCTGATGGGAGCGCTGATGGGGATGAACCACTTCCCCGTCGATCTGCCGCGCCTTGTCGATTTCTACCTCAGGGGCCTGCTCGATCTTGACACGATCATCGCCGAGCGGATTTCGCTCGAAGCGGTCAACGAGGGCTTCAATACCATGCGCGCCGGCCATTCCGCGCGCACCGTGGTGGTGTTCGACTGATGGACATTGATTTCGACAAGGAAATGGTCGGCACGGTCGCCGTGACCGATAAGGACGCGCTCGATCTGGCAGCGCTGACCGCGTGGTTCGAAGCCAATGTCGAAGGCTTCGCAGGCCCGATCAGCTACACCAAGTTCAAGGGCGGCCAGTCGAACCCGACCTACCGGATCGACACGCCCGAAACGCGCTACGTTCTGCGCCGCCAGCCGTTCGGCAACCTGCTGCCATCCGCCCATGCGGTGGACCGCGAATACACCGCGATGACGGGGCTGTTCCCCACCGGCTTTCCCGTGCCGCGCACCTATGGCTTGTGCGAAGACGCCGAAGTCATCGGGTCGAAGTTCTTCGTGATGAGCATGGCCGACGGCCGCTCGCTCTGGAACGGCGCGCTGCCGGGCATGGAACCCGCCGAACGCCGCGAACTCTATCACGCGCTGATCGACACCATGGCCGATCTGCACTTGAACCAGCCCGACCGCATCGGGCTTGGCGATTACGGCAAGCCGACCGATTACTGCGCGCGCCAGATTGGGCGCTGGACCAAGCAGTACAAGCTCTCCGAGACCGAGCTGATGCCCGAGATGGAGCGGCTGATCGAATGGCTGCCGCAAACCATCCCGCCGCAGCATGGCTCGTCGGTGGTGCACGGCGACTACCGGCTCGACAATGTGATCTTCCACAAGACAGAAAGCCGGATCATCGCGGTGCTCGACTGGGAACTCTCGACGCTGGGCGATCCGATCGCCGATTTCAGCTACCTCATGCTCAACTGGCACAACCCCGCCGATGGCCGCGCGGGGCTGCTGGGGCTGGATATCGCTGCGCTCGGCATTCCATCGCAGGAAGAGGCGGTGGAACGCTATGTGGCGCGCACCGGCTTCCCTGTGCCGCCGATGGACTGGTATTTCTCGTACAACCTGTTCCGGCTCGCAGGCATCATGCAGGGCATCAAGAAGCGCGTAATCGACGGCACCGCCTCAAGCGCCCACGCGCAGGCGATGAGCGACCGCGTGCGGCCGCTGGCCGAGCGGGCCTATGAGTTCGCGTTGGCGGCGGGAATGCCCGCGTAACGCTTGCCGCCTATCGCAAGGGCCGCTAGGCGCACTTCGGACATTTGACCGCCGGAGCACGCCCATGACCGAAGCCCTCATCACCGCCATCGAAGCCGCCTGGGACGACCGCGCTTCGGTTACCCCCGGCCATCCGGTGGGCGAAGCTGTCGAAGCGGCGCTGGCGCTGCTCGATAGCGGCGCGGCGCGCGTGGCCGCGCCCGACGGGATCGGCGGATGGCAGGTCAACCAATGGCTCAAAAAGGCGGTGCTCCTGAGCTTCCGCCTCAACGATAACGCCGTGGTCGATGGCGGTGCGGCGAGCGCCCCGGCCTATGACAAGGTGCCTTTGAAGTTTGCCACCTGGGGCGAGGACGAGTTCCGCGCGGGCGGGTTCCGCGTGGTGCCCGGCGCGGTGGTGCGGCGCGGCGCGCATATTTCCAAGGGCGCGGTGCTGATGCCGAGCTTCGTCAACATCGGCGCTTACGTCGGCGAAAACACCATGATCGATACCTGGGCCACGGTCGGCTCCTGCGCGCAGATTGGCGCGAATGTCCACATCTCGGGCGGCGCGGGGATCGGCGGCGTGCTTGAACCGCTGCAGGCCGAACCCGTCATCATCAGCGACGGCGCCTTCATCGGCGCGCGCGCGGAAGTGGCCGAGGGTGTGCGCGTGGGCGAAGGCGCGGTGCTCTCGATGGGCGTCTATCTCGGCGCCTCGACCAAGATCGTGGATCGCGCCACCGGCGAAGTGCACATGGGCGCCGTGCCGCCCTATGCGGTGGTCGTCCCCGGCTCGCTGCCGGGCAAGCCGCTGCCCGACGGGACGATCGGCCCGAGCCTCTACTGCGCGGTGATCGTCAAGACCGTGGACGCGCAAACCCGCTCCAAGACCGGGATCAACGAGCTGCTCAGAGACTGAACGTTTCCAGCCGGGCGCCCCGCGTCCGGCGGCTCGGGAAGCGCGACCACAAAGAGCGTTCGGGAACCAATCATCGGCCACTCCGTTGGTTTACGTAACGGAAGGTATTTCCGTTGCGTCAAAACAAAACACGGAGAGCACCCATGGCCGATCAGAATGACGTGATCCGCATCGACGAGGACGACGCGCGCGGCGCTGTCACCAACACGGGTCTGCGCTATGTGCTGGGCTTCAGCCTCGCGCTCGCAGTCATCGCCATGAGCGGCGTGTGGATCATTCCGGCGATTTGGGGCTGATCAGCGTCTCGATCGGAGCCGTGTCAGCCACGCTGGCGGCATAGGCCTCAGCTGCGCGCATGACCCTGAGCACATTGCGGCTCGCGATCATTTCCAGCTCAGCCTGTGAATAGCCGCGCTTTGCCAATTCGGCGAACAGCAGCGGATAGCCGCGCACATCCTCGAACCCGACCGGGCCTGACGGCATCCCGTCAAAATCCCCGCCGATGCCGATATGCTCGACGCCCGCGACTTTGCGGATATGGTCGATATGGTCAGCCATGTCCTTGATCGTCGCCTTGGGCTCGGGGTTGGCCTTGTCCCATGCAGCAAGGCCCTCTGTGACCTTCGCGGGCTGGCCCTGCCACAGCCCCTTGAGCCGCGCTTCCTCGCCCGCCCGCTTCGCACCCCACTGGCGCAGACCCTCGTTGATGAAGCGCGGGAGCGCGACGACCATCACCACCCCGCCGTTCGCCGGCAGCCGCGCGAGCACCGGGTCCGGCACATTGCGCGGATGCCCAGTCACGCCGCGCGCGCCCGAATGGCTGAAGATCACCGGCGCCTTTGCCACATCGAGCGTGTCCATCATCGTCGCTTCGCTGACGTGGCTGAGATCGACCAGCATGCCGATGCGGTTCATCTCGCGCACAACGTCCATCCCGAAGGGGCTGAGGCCGTCATGTCTGGGCGTATCGGTCGCGGCATCGGCCCAGGGGATGTTGCTGTTGTGGGTGAGCGTCATGTAGCGCGCGCCCAGCGCGTGGAGCTGGCGCAGCACGCCAAGGCTCGATCCGATCGAATGGCCGCCTTCCATGCCCAGCAGCGAGGCCACCCTGCCCTCGGCCATCGCGCGCTCGACCTCGTCGGCGGTGGTGGCGAAGCGCAAGCCTTGCGGATAGCGCGCGATCAGGCGGCGGGTGACGTCGATCTGCTCGATCACCTGCTGCACCGCCTCGGCCTCGTCGGGGTTGGAGGGGACATAGACCGACCAGAATTGCGCCCCGACCTTGCCCTGCTTGAGGCGCGCGAGATCGGTCTGCATCACGCTGCCCTGCGGATGGACAGGGCCGGTGTGGGTGGTGTCCTCGAAATCGAAGGTGTTGATCTGGTTGGCGACACGGTCACGCAGCTGGTTGGGGACGTCATTATGCCCGTCGAACACCGGTGCGGCTTCGAGCGCGGCGTTGGCCGTGGCGGTGGCGGCAGCGTCGGCAGCGGCATTTTGTGCGGCGAGCGGGCTCGCCAGCAGCAGCACGGCAGCAAGGGCAAGGCGCGAGGTGGCGGGCAGTTGCATGGAGGTAGCTCCCGAAGCTAGAGCGCCCGGACATACGGGCGAGGACTTAAACCATGGGTGATAGCGCGGGCGCACTGATCGAACAATTGGGCCTTGCCGCCCATCCCGAAGGCGGGTGGTATCGCGAGACGTGGCGGGGCGAGCCCGGGCCGGACGGGCGGGCACAGGGCACCGCGATCATCTTCCTGCTCAGGGCGGCCGAGGCCTCGCACTGGCACACGGTGGATGCCGCCGAGCTATGGCTGTGGCAGGCGGGCGATCCGCTCGAATTGCGGCTTGCGGCGGATGATGCCGGGCCAGCGCGATCGGTGATCCTCGGGAGCGATGTGGCTGCGGGGCAGGCGTTGCAGGGGCTGGTCGCACCCGGCGAATGGCAGGCCGCGCGCTCTTTCGGCGAGGCACGCTTCGGCTATAGCCTTGTCTCCTGCGTGGTGGTGCCGGGGTTCGATTTTGCCAGCTTCCGGCTTGCCGCGCCGGGCTGGGAGCCCGGAACCGGAGAGCGCCAATGATCCGCCTGATCCTGCGCTGGGTGCTCGCGGCGTTCTATGCGTTTGCCGGGGTGATCCACCTCATCCGTCCCGCACCGTTCCTCACCATCATGCCCGCATGGGTGCCCGCCCCCGAGGCCGTGGTGCTGCTCACCGGCGTCGCTGAAATCCTCGGCGCGATCGGGCTAGTGCAGCCGCTCTCGGCGCGGCTGCGCGAGGCGGCGGGCTGGGGCCTTGCGCTCTATGCGCTGTGCGTGTGGCCGGCCAATATCAACCACTTCATCCTCGACATGGCCAAGCCCGACGGCGGCCTCGGCCTTGCCTATCACGTGCCGCGCGTGATCGCGCAGCCGGTGATCATCTGGCTGGCTGTGTGGGTCAGCCGGACAAACAAAACAGCGCGCGACCTGTAACAGGCCGCGCGCCGCTTTTCCGGCATCCCGCCTTGCGGCGGGACGTCAATCTCAGCTCAGATGCTTCGAGACCGCAGCGGTCATCTTGAACATCGAGATCTGGTCCTTGCCGATCACCGCGCCGAGCTTGGCATCGGGATTGATCTGGCGCTTGTCCTTGGTGTCCTGCAGGCTATTCGCCTTGATGTATTCCCACACCTTCGAGGTCACCTGGGCGCGGGTCATCGGACCCTTGCCAATCACGGCTTCGAGATCACCCGAAAGCGTCACCGGCTTCTGCAGTGCGTTGGTTGTACCAGCCATCTTCTACTCCCTTGTCATTGTGGCAGGAAACTTAAATATCCTCGTCATCCCAGTCCGCATCATCGTCCAGACCGCCCGTGAAGGAGGCGTGGAGCACTGCGCAGGCGGTAATCGTCCCTTGCAATGATGCGAGCAGTTCCGCCCGGCTTGCACCCGGCATCAGCACGAGCGGCAGGTCGGTGGCGAAAATCTGGAACAGGTAGTGGCGCGTCTCCCCCGCAGGCGCATCGGGCAGCAGCCAATCGGAATTCCGCGCGGCGTTCTTGCCGGTGCGCGGCGGAACCTCGCCCTCGAGCAGCTTGCCGGCTTTTGCTGGCAGGCCCCACACCAGCCAGTGGCACGCCGGCTCGGCGGTTTTGGCCGAAGCTTCCTCGACCACGATGACCAGTTCCTGTGATCCTGCGGGCGGCGCGCTCCATTCGAGCGGCGGCGCGACCGAATCTTCCTCGGCAGCGGTGAAGCTGCCGTCCAGTTCCTCGCCCGCAGCAAACGCCGGGCTGGTCAGCGCAAACCCGCTGCGCCCCAGCGCCTGCGCCGCGCCAAGCGCCGCCACCGCAAGGCCGGGATGGCGCGCGGGAACAGGCACGTGAGGGGCAAGCCAGGCCGGAAATTCAGTCATGATTCTGTCGTTGCATCGTCCATCTGCTAGTCCCTTCGTGGCCGAGAAACGAGACTGACAAGCCCTGTTTTCGCCGGATTCTGAGGAAAACCCAGCAAAAGCAGGCAAAAACAGCACAGATTTGGTCTTTTTGAGGCAGCCGCAGTGCTGCTTATTGCCCTTGAGGCCAAGACATTGCATTCATGCTCCGCGCCGGAAACCCCCGGCACAACCAGTCCCCGCCCCTCTTTTCCCGCCGGAGTCGCACCCGCCATGAACCCCGCCCGCACCGCGCTCAGCACCATTCTTGCCTGCGCCCTTGTCGCCTGTGGTGGGGGCGGATCATCGACCCCGCCGGTCGCAGGCGGGCCGACGCCGACGCCGACGCCGACGCCGACGCCGACCCCAACGCCCACCGGCTCGGCCTGCACCCTGCGCGCGCAGCAGGACTTTGCCGATTCAGTGCTCAACGAATGGTACCTGTTCCCCAATCTGCTCGCGACCGCCAATCCGGCCAGCTTCAACGATCTGCAATCCTATCTCGATGCGCGGGTCGCCCCGGCGCGGGCGCAGAACCGGGACCGCTTCTTCACCTTCGCCACCTCGATTGCCGAGGAGAACGCGCTGATCAATTCAGGTTCCAGCGCGGGCTTCGGCATCCGCCTGTTCTATAACACGGCGGCAAACCGGGTGTTCGTCACCGAGGCGTTCGAGGGCGCGAACGGCCTTGCCGCCGGGCTTGACCGGGGCAGCGAGATCATCGCGATCGGCACCTCTGCGGCCAACCTCCAGAGCGTGTCCAGCCTGATGCAGAGCGGCGGCCCGCAGGCCGTGGTCAATGCGCTCGGCCCCTCGACCGCGGGCACGACCCGCGTGCTGCGCTTTGTCCAGCCGGGCGGCGCAACGATCGAGCGCAGCATCACCAAGACCGACTTCGCGCTCGATCCGGTGTCGGACCGCTATGGCGCGGTGGTGCTCAATGATGGCGGCAAGCGGGTCGGCTATATCAACCTGCGCACCTTCATCATTGCTGACGCATCGAACCAGCTGCGCACCGCCTTCGGCCAGTTCCGCGCGCAGGGCGTGACCGAGGTGATTATCGATCTGCGCTATAATGGCGGCGGGTTGGTCGATGTGGCGGACATTTTTGGCGACCTGCTGGGCTCCGGGCGCACCGGACAGGTGTGGAGCCGCACCGTGCTGCGCGCCTCCAAATCGTCCGAGAATACAACCCGCGCGTTCCGTAACGAAGCCAACGCAATTGCCCCCACCAGGATCGCGGTGATCACCACCGATGCCAGCGCCTCCGCGAGCGAGCTCGTCACCAATTCGCTGATCCCCTATCTCGGCACGAATATGGCGCTGGTGGGCGGCAACACCTTCGGCAAGCCGGTCGGCCAGTTCGGCTTCGATCTGGCGGCCTGCGATCTGCGGGTCCGCGCGGTGACGTTCCAGACGGTCAACGCCGCGGGTCAGGGCGAATATTTCACCGGGCTTGCCAGCGTGGTTCCCAATACGTGCCGCGCAGGTGACGACATCACCCGCCCGCTCGGCGATCCGGGCGAGGCCTCGATCCGCACCGCGCTCGATTTCCTCGCGGGCCGCTCGTGCACGGCGATTGCGGGCGATGCCAAGGGCGACATTGCGCAGCGTGCAAGCCCCGATTTGCCCGAGCGCCAGCCGCTCATGCCAGAACGTCCGCGTGCGGGGCAGTTCGAGATCCCGGGACTCTTCTAGCGCCTGTTCGAGCGTCTAGAGCCCCTGCGGCACTGTCTCGAAGCCCGGAATCTCCCCGAGATCGACCCAGTCCTGCTTGCTCTTGGTGTAGCAGTGAAAGGCGGGCTTGAGGATGCTGGTATCGTCCAGCGTCCCGGCCTTGATGAACATCATCCCCGGCGGGCTGTCGACGCGGGTAAACACGGGCGATCCGCAAGTGCCGCAGAACTGCCGCCGCACGGTCGCGCCGCTATCGCCGGTGTCGTTGTAGGTGGTGAGCTCGCCGTCGAAAGCCACGGCCGTCTCGGGCACGCCGACGATCACCGACAGGCTGCTGCCCGCCTGCCGCTGGCAGTTCTTGCAATGGCAGGTGACGCACAGCAGCGGATCAGAATCGCAGGTGTAGCGCACTGCCCCGCACAGGCAGCCTCCGGTCATGGTCATCGTGTCACTCCCCTGTTACCGCGCCGCTTCAGGGCGCCTTGTCGCCGGTGAACTTCTGCCGGTCAGTATAGCCGCAGCCCTGCAATGTCTCCCCGCCCAAAGCGATAGTGGCAACGAAGGGGAAGCGCCGGTCACTCATGCCGTCATTGCAGTCGCCCGGGGTGAGCGTGGCAGTGAGCGCCTTTCCATCAAGCGTGCCGGAAAAGCCCAGCCCGTTGTTCCCGGCAAAGCGGGTGACGGCAAACCGCGTGCCGTCCGGCTGGTTTTCCGGCGTGGTCCAGGTCGCAGCAGCGCCTGCGATGCGCAGGTTCCAGAAGGGTTCGGTGCCGGTGAGCGTGACGACTTCCTCGGGAGCAACCGCATCGAAGGTCTTGCCGCCCGGATCGATCGCATCATTGCTCGAGGTGCAGCCGACCAGCAGCAGCGCGGCAAAGGACAGATGGCGGCGGGGCATAGCAATATCTCCTCGGGCACCGAGGATAGGGCGGAACCATGCGGGGGCCAAGAGGTTTGGCGCGCATGGAGTTTACCCCGACCCGCGAGGCCGCGCTGGCCCGCCTCGCCCAGTTTGTCCCCGCCGCCGGCCGGGGCTATACCGAGACCCGCAATGCCGATGACGGGCCCGCAGACGGCGGGCGCGGCAATGTCAGCCAATTGTCGCCGTGGTTCCACGCCGGGGTGATCAGTGCGCCTGAAGTGCTGGAGGCGGTGCTTTCGCAGCATAGCCCGCGCGCTGCAGAAAAGTTCATTGCCGAGGTGTTCTGGAGGCTCTACTTCAAGGGCTATCTCGAACAGCGCCCCGCGATCTGGGCGGATTACTGCACGGGCCGCGACGCGGCGCTGGCGGCGGTGGAGCGCAATGCCGGTCTCGCCGCCGCTTACAGGCAGGCGACCGGGGGCCGCACCGGAATTGCAGCCATTGATGTGTGGGCGCGCGAGTTGCAAGACACCGGCTACCTCCACAATCACGCCCGCATGTGGTTTGCGAGCATCTGGATCTTCACGCTGAAGCTCGACTGGCAGCTGGGCGCAGATTTCTTCTTGCGGCATCTGATGGACGGCGACGCGGCCTCGAACACGCTCTCGTGGCGCTGGGTCGCGGGGCTGCATACCAAGGGTAAGCATTACCTCGCCCGGGCCGACAATATCGCCCGCTACACCGCAGGTCGGCCCGGAGGCGCGCTTGCGGCCGCGGGGTTGGCCGAGGATGCCGCACCGCTCGAGGAGGCGCACGAAGTCCCGCGCCGCCTGCCCGATCTCCCGCCGCTGGTCAGCACCGCAGACCTCGCCCGGCCCTTCGCGCTGCTGCTGCACGATGAGGCCGCGCATCATGTCCCGCTTAGCCTGCCCGCTGCACCCGCGCTGGTGATCGGTGCGAGCCGCAGCGAGGCGCGGTCGCCGGGACCGGTCGGGATGCCAGCCGCGCGCTTTACACAAGCGGCAATGGCGTCAGGATTGGCCGAAGCGGCGGCAGCGTTTGGGTGCCGGGCAATCGAATGGCGGGTGGGCGAGCCGCTTGCAGATCTGTTGGCGCAGGCCGGAGTTGAGCGCATCGCTGTGCCCTATCTTCCCGCCGGATGGACCCGCGATGCGCTGGCGCCGGAGCTGGCCGCGCTGGCCGCCGAGGGCCGCGTGGTCGCGCTAATCGGAAGCCTTGATCGGGCCACCTGGCCGCATGCCAGGGCGGGATTCTTCGGGGTGGCCAAGCAGATCGATGCGCTGCTCGGCGAATGCGGGATTAGCGGGAGCTAGTACGCCTCGGCCGCGCGGTTGGCATGCTCGGCAGCCTCTTCGGCTTCGGCGGCGCGCTTCTCGGCGCGCTCGTTCTCGGCCTTGACCCGCTGCACGGCGGTCTTGCGCGCCTGCTCGGCGAGCCCGCGCCAGGTCTTTTCCGACCGCAGTTCGCGCTCGCGCACATTGTCGAGCGTCGCTTTCTCGGCGAGCGCCGCCGCTTCGTCAGCGCGTTCGCAGTAGAATTCGTAAGTCTGAGCCATCGGTGGTGTCCTGCCGGGAGAGGAGGGAAGGCGGGATTCGGGACGTCAGGAGTGTGGGAGGCAGGACGCAGCAATCCGCGCCCTGCCTACCGGTATTCGCTTAGTCTGCAGCCGACAGGTTCACGGCGCTTTCCTTGCCATTGCGGCCACGCTCGAGTTCGTAGTTGAGGCGCTGGTCCTTATCGAGGCTGTGCATGCCCGCTGCCTGCACGGCAGTGATGTGCACGAAGCTGTCCGACGAACCATCGTCCGGCTGGATGAAGCCATAGCCCTTGTCGGTGTTGAAGAACTTCACGGTTCCGGTCTTGCTCATAGGGTGTTCCTTTCAAGAACAATCATTTGCCCGCCCGCGAAATGCAGGCAGGAGTAGTGCGTCGTATCGTCCGATGAAAGGAAGTCGTCGTCTGGTTTACGCCGGGGCCGGAGGTATGAACCGATGGCAAGCGGCGGAGCGCAAATTTCGAAGTCCGTCGCAAATTTCGACGTCAGCGAGGGAGGATATAGCACGCAATCCTCCAAACGCCTAATCGCACGGCGCGCACGCCGTGTTGGAGACACATGAGACACTGTCCAGAACCGAAAAAGCACCCCCGTCATGCGCCCGCCGGATGCGCGGATCGCTATGGGCTGAGGCAGGCTTCGATTGAAGTGCTGGATTATCGGGCAAGCATGACAAAGCGATCGGGAGTAGGAAAGGCCCGAGACTCCCTCCCCGCCCCTTACCGCCGGCCGCCCGCTCGGCTAGAACCGCAAGATGCACCCCGTCACCATCCTGATCGACGCCGACGCCTGCCCGGTAAAGGACGAGATCTACCGCGTCGCCGAGCGGTTCCGCGCCGAAGTGCGCGTGGTCAGCAACGCACCCTTCCGCATCCCCGAAAGCCCGAGGGTTAAGCGCGTGGTGGTGTCGGACAGCTTCGATGCGGCGGACGACTGGATCGCCGAGGCCGCGGATGCGCGGTCAGTGGTGATCACCGCCGACATATTGCTGGCCGAACGCTGCCTGAAGGCGGGCGCGCGGGTGCTGAAACATAATGGCGAGCAATTCAGCCCCGCCAGCATCGGCGGAGCCATCGCCACCCGCGCCATCATGGCCGACCTGAGGGCAGGGATGGACGGGATCGGCGGCGGCCCTGCGCCGTTCAGCAAGGCGGACAGGTCGCGGTTTTTGCAGGCGCTGGACCGGGTGCTGGTGGGCTTG
>Ga0315903_10001960_pt1 | contig 30986 bp, 32 predicted proteins | sample LakEriMetagenome_7_FD_203524 | JGI IMG/M metagenome (GOLD analysis project Ga0315903, IMG submission 203524) | Freshwater fungal communities from buoy surface, Lake Erie, Ohio, United States - Buoy 2 MA119 | ecosystem: Environmental > Aquatic > Freshwater > Lake | place: USA: Lake Erie, Ohio...
ATCCCCGGTCTGGCCGGGTATGACTGAAATTTGTCACCCCACGACGTGATCGGGGTCCATGGCTTCAGCTGAGATGGATACCCGGTCAGGCCGGGTATGACAGAAATTTGTCCCCCACGACGTGATCGGGGGTCCATGGCTTCAGCTTAGATGGATACCCGGTCAGGCCGGGTACGACAGAAATTTGTCACCCCCGACCAGATCGGGGTTCCATGGCTTCAGCTGAGATGGATACCCGGTCAGGCCGGGTATGACAGAAATTTGTCACCCCCGACGTGATCGGGGTTCCATGGCTTCAGCTGAGATGGATACCCGGTCAGGCCGGGTATGACAGAAATTTGTCCCCCACGACGTGATCGGGGTTCCATGGCTTCAGCTGAGATGGATACCCGGTCAGGCCGGGTATGACAGAAATTTGTCCCCCCCGACCTGATCGGGGGTCCATGCCTTCACAAAATCGCGCGTGATGTCGGTGGCGCTGGCGTGGCGGGCGGTCGATGCGTTTTGGCCTGACCAAAGCGGTGTGAAATCTGTGCTTTGCCGGGACTCAGCCGCAGACCGCAACAGCGACATGCCTGCCGTGGCCAAGGGAAAGGCTGGGGCTTGGTCGCACATTGGCCCCAACTCGCGCATGACGCGGTTGACGATGCCTCTGGCGGGTCTGCCACTGAACAGATTAGTCAGGGCCGTGTGCTGCGCCGCTGGTGATTGCAAGGCTGCCCGGTGCAGGGCGCTGGTGGTGGCCTCGTGGCTGCACAAAAAAGCAGTGCCAATTTGTACCCCTGCCGCGCCCAAGCACCGTGCTGCCGCCACCGCTTGCGCGCTGCCAATGCCGCCAGCCGCAATCACGGGCAGTCTCACGGCTTGCACAACCTGGGGCAATAAAGCCAGAGTGCCCAGTTGCGTAGACAAATCGTGGGTCAAAAACATGCCCCGGTGGCCCCCCGCCTCTAGGCCTTGGGCAATGATGGCATCGACCCCCTGGTCTTGCAGCCACAAAGCCTCTTGCACCGTGGTAGCGGATGACCAAACCCGGCTGCCCCAGCTTTTGACCCGTGCCAACAAATCAGGCGTAGGCAAACCAAAATGAAAGCTCACCACGGCCGGGCGAAACGCTTCCAGCACATCGGCACTTTCGTGGCTAAAGGGCAAACGCCCCGGCCCTGTGGGCAGGTTTTCAGTATCCAGACCCAGCTCTTGGTAATAAGGGGCCAGCACTTTTTGCCAGCGCGCCATGCGATCAGGGTCGGGCGCTGGGTTGGGGTGACAAAAAAAGTTGACATTGAAGGGCGCGTCGCTGGCCGCAGACAAAGCAGTCAATTCGGCATGCAAAGCCTCAAGGCTCAGCATGGCCGCAGGCACCGAGCCCAAACCGCCACCCTTGCCCACGGCCAAAGCCAAACGGTGGTCTTGCGCGCCCGCCATGGGCGCCTGAATGATGGGCGCTTGCAGACCCGGACACAGCTCGGGCCAAGATGCGGGTCCGGCTTGGTGAGAGGAGTGCATCGACAAATCAGACGGCAAGGACTGGGCTGACATATATAGAGCAGTGAGGGGAGGTCAAGGCGTTCAGACGGTGATCTTAGGGGAAACCAAATGGCCGGACAGCTTAAGGGTCCTGCCCGCCTTCAGTCGAGTCGACATGGACACGCGGGGCATTGCCATGCTGAAGCGTCTTCGATCAAGAAAACATCAGGAATTAAGTTCAAGTTCGCTTCGAAGTTGCCTGATCTGCCTCAATTTGACCGCTTCAAGGCCCAATAAACGGGCAGCAGGACTTGAAAACCAAGCGGCATGTTCAAGAAATAGCAATCGATTTTGGGGCAGCAGCAACTGCGCAGCGGCCCTTGGTTGTAAAGGCGCCCATTCACGCGACAAAGCCTGCGTGAGGCTCTGTGAAGTCTCCGGTAAGGCGCTGGCCAAAATGTCTGCCTCTTGCACCAGCACTGCCAAGCAATCCGGCTGCAGCAGATCAAACTCCCTTGCCCGCACTTGCATATGAAAGTCTTTCACCCGAACGGGGTCGGTCGCCATGATGCAGTGCGCCAAATTTTGCCGATCCACTTCAGACAACCCGGCGGCCAACATCAAAGCTTGCAAATCCTGAACTGCACGCGCCTCAAATTCACTGGGGCGCGTATTGGAGCCGCCCGGATGCAAAAAATCATGCCCCGCCATGGTGGACAAGGCCAATGCCGCCACAGACGGATTGTCGGCACCAGGAACCCCCAAAAAGCGAGCCGCCTTCAGCAAGTAAGTCATGCACACCAAGGTGTCGGCAATGTGCAAACGGTTGTGATAAGCCGGCTCCAGGCCTTGTTGCTGGCGAAGAACCCCATCGCGCTCAACCTGTTCGACGACGGTTCGTCCGAAAGCAAGCAAGCGACCTGCTTGCGATGCCGTTCGGGGCAAGCCCCAGTCCAGTTGCCGCCATGCACGCTCAAAAACCAAGGGCAAGCCGGGCCATCTTTCTGGCCATGAGCGTCGCAAGTTTCGCAACGAGGCAGTGAGGTGCCGCAAATTCGGTTTTTCCGCAGTGGAAGAGGTGTTGGCCATTTCAGGTTTTCGTGCGCAACACGTTCTGCATGTTTTGTTGAAGCATCATGGCTTCAAACACCGCCGTCAAAATCGGGGAGGCTGTTTTCAGCATCTCCCTTAGGCCTTCAGCGGTAATTTCAAGCAGAAGCGACGGCTCCCCAGCCAATGCTGTGGCCCCCCGAATCCCCCCTTGCAGCATCGCCTGCTCACCAAAAGAGTCCCCTTCTCGCAAAGTGGCAAAAACAGCGCCCGTATTTTTATCGGCCATCTGAATGCTGCCCGATTGAATGAAGTAAAGCTTGGCTGCGGGTTCTCCGGCCTTAAAAAGCACGTCGCCCGTATCGAGCTTGATTTCTTCAAATGAACTCATGACAACAAGGACGGAGGAGTCGTCAATTGCAAGGTGCGCATAACGGTTGACTTGAGAATGCCTTTGAGTCCAGGCGGCATGTTTTTAACCAACTTAGAGATGACATAAATAGGAAAAACGCGCACCTGAACATCTTCCACGGCAACTGCATCCATGTGGTGGGGTAGACCGCCAACCCCTTCGGCCAAACCGATCACACTGCCCGGCCCCAGTCGGAAGATCTCATCGCCCTTGACCCCCAAAACGGCACCCTTGATCACAAAATAGGCCGAATTGACCGGCTCCCCTTGACGGGCAAAACGAGTTTTGGCGCGGATCAATGACGTGCTCAATTCAGAGGATCCCCAAAGAGAAAAATACAAGCGCTCATTGGCATTGAGTTTGCCGGAATGGTAGAGCTCCAAACTTTGCTTGGAGTAGGGGTCACGGACGCCCAGCGCATGTAAATGGTCAATATTCACAGCAAAAGAAGAGGCTGCAAATTTGCTCGTACTCATGTTGAACCCCTTCACCCAAATATTAAAAATCAAAAGCTTTATAGGCCATCCACACTGAAATGGCCAAAACCAAACCTGAAGATTCACCCACCCAACAAACAAGTAAACATCTTACATCCATATAATTTAACTAACAAATTTTAACGATATTAACAATATTATTCCTTTAATATCAATAAAAATGCCAAAATTGAAGTATTGACGATATCATGACTTAAAACGGGACCTCGCTTGACAACGCCTCCCAAGGGTCTCTTTCAGGGCAATTTACCTCTAAAGCAATATTTCTTATGAAGCATTTAAGTGTCGGCATCCGTCTGTTCATTTTGGTCGGGCTACTGTCTCTGGTGTCCATCGTGATTGGTGTGACGGGACTCAGAAGCATGTCGGCATCGGTCGAAGGTCTTCGCACGGTTTACGTGGACCGGGTTGTGCCCTTGCGCGAACTCAAAGTGATTGATGATTTTTATGCCGTCAACATTGTGGACATGACCCACAAGGTGCACAACGGCAACATTGGCTGGGCTGAAGCCAAAAAAACCCTGCAAGACGCAAGACTTGGGATCAAAACGAAATGGGCCACCTACAAGTTAAGTGCCCTGGTCGAGAAGGAAAAAAAATTGGTTTCCGAAATGGAGCCCATGTTGGCCGTGGCTGAATCCACACTGAATCAACTGCAGGGCATCCTCGAAAATGAAGACACAAAGGGTCTCAGGCATTTCGCGGTCGAAGTCCTGTACCAGTCAATTGATCCCATCAGCGTCAAATTTTCCGAATTGATTGAAGTGCAATTGGATGTAGCCAAATCCGAATACACCCAGTCCATTGCGCAATACGAGCAAACCAAAACAATCAGCCTGGCCGTTATAACGGTGGGCATATTGGTCAGTGTACTTTTTGCCTTGAAAATTATCGGCTCTGTGGTGACCCCTTTGCGCAAAATGCAAGACACAGCAAAGGTCTTGGCGCAAAATTTCGACTACAGCCTCCGTATTGACGTGACGCAAAACGACGAAGTAGGTGAAACAGCCAAAGCGTTTAACACCTTGCTGCAAGCACAACAAGCGGCCATTGCTCAGGTTAATCGGGTTGTTCAGCACTTGGCGGATGGTCGGCTGAACGAACGTGTTGAAGGCGACTTGCATGGTGATCTGGCTTTGATGAAGCTGGCAGTCAACAATTCATTGGACGCGGTGCAGCACACGATGGTTGGATTTAACGGACTGTCTCAAGCACTTCTGCAAGGCCAATTCAATCACGCCATTGACTACAGTTTGAGTCGGGGTGAATTCCAGCATAGCCTGGCACAAGCCAGTACGGCATTGCAATCATTGCACCGCATGATTGGCAATGTGGATGCTGTGATGAGCGCTGTTGCCAGTGGCGACTTAACCCAAAAGGTCAATATTGAAGCCACTGGCGATTTGTTACGTCTGAAGAACAACATCAACAGCTCTTTGGAATCTCTGGCGCGCGCGCTGAGTGCCGTGCACAACAGCACACGGCAAGTGGCCGCTGCGGCCAATCAAACCAGTACCGCGATCAGTCAAATATCGGATGGTGCGCAAAACCAGACGCACGCGATCAGCCAAGTCGCCCTGGCGATTAAACACACCTCCGAATCTGTCAATGATGTCTCGCGCAACACAGCCATTGCCAGCCAGAAATCACGCGACTCCATGGCCATCATGCAAACTGGCATGGAGAAAATGAGCCAGATGGTTCAGGTAGTTAACAACATTTCCGTTCATTCAAACAAGATCAACAAAATAACCGAAGTGATCGAAAAGATAGCCAACAAAACAAACCTGCTCTCTCTGAATGCAGCCATAGAGGCTGCGCGTGCAGGCGAACACGGCAAAGGCTTTTCGGTGGTGGCAGAAGAGGTTGGAAAACTGGCCGACAGCAGCGCCGAAAGCTCACAGGAAATCGCCCGTCTGGTGCAGCAAGCGGTTGCAGAAACCGCTCAAGCAGTGCAAGTTGTACGTGAAGTAAGTGGTGATATGTCCATGATCGAGCGTGGCTCACAAGAAACCGACCAAATGCTGCAACGAATATCTTCGGCACTGGAACAGCAATCTGCGGCGGTGGAAGAAATCAATTCCAACCTGGGAAGTCTGGACCGCATTGCCATCAGCAATGCAACGGCATCGGAAGAAATCACGGCGACCGTCATCGAGTTGTCAAAACTGGCAGAAAAAACCCGTCAAGATCTCGCACGGTTCACTGTTTAGAAAAATATTTGAATGTTCAATATTTTCCCAGTTGCCAGTGAAGAAGTACTGCGCAAGAATCTCTGCCCGATCTTGATGTCTTCGGAATATGAAGTGATTGAAGGGCATGACGATTCGGTCAAAAAAATCAGTCATAACCCGTTGTTTGCAAGGTTTAAAACTTTGCTGGCTGTGAACTGATTCAGATCATGAAGACAACGGAAAGTTTACTGGGTGAAGGTGCTGACAAACACCACGTTGTTGCTGAATTGGGGCGAGGCGCAAATAAGCCCTCCGACTTCAAAAAAGCCAAGGTCTTGTTGGTTGACGACAGCCGTTTGATCCGAATGAGCTTGCGTCGCTCATTGATAGAAATCGGGTTGTCCGATATCACAGAAGCGGGCGACGGGCGCGAAGCCATTGAAATGCTGGTGCGCGAGCCTTTTGACTTGATGCTGCTGGACATGGAAATGCCAGAAATGAATGGCATGGAAGTTCTGACAGTCTTGCGGGACACGCCACACCAGCCTTGGCCGCCAGTGATCGTGATCTCTGGGGGCACCAACTTGGATGACGCGGTACGGTGTATCGAAATGGGCGCTGAAGATTACCTTTCAAAACCTTTTAACCCGGTGTTGCTGCGCGCACGCGTCACCACATCGGTAGAGCGAAAAAGACTGCGCGACCAAGAAGCGCTGCGAATGCGTCAACTCGAGCAGCAACACGAAGCGATCACCCAAGAGCAAGCTAAGACCGAACAACTGTTGCTCAACATCTTGCCGCGCAAAATTGCACAGCGACTCAAAGCCGGCGAAGAACACATTGCGGATGCCTTCACTAATGTGAGCGTGTTATTTGCCGACATGGTGGGATTCACCGCCATGTCGCGAACCATGAAGGCGAGTGATTTGGTCAAAGTCCTCAGCGACTTGTTCTCACGTTTTGACTTGATCACAGAAAAGCACGGCCTTGAAAAAATAAAAACCATTGGCGACTGCTACATGCTGGCGGGTGGTGTACCTGAGCCCAGCGATGACCATGCCCATGCTGCGATCGATGCAGCTTTGGACATGTGCCTTGCGTTAGAAGAAATAAGAGAGCGAACAGGCGGTGCATTGCGCATGCGAATCGGGGTTCACAGTGGACCGATCGTGGCAGGCGTCATTGGTTTGCGTAAATTCACTTACGACCTTTGGGGTGACACCGTCAACGTGGCCAGTCGAATGGAGTCCACGGGTGAACCGGGGCGGATTCATGTTTCAGTCCACACGGCAGACTTGATACGAAGCCAGTTCAAACTGGAGTCGCGTGGCTGCATCGAGGTCAAAAGCCTCGGCGCAGTAGAGACGTATTTCGTCAACGGACGCCACTAGATACACCGACTTCAACCTTTCCAGCAAACATTTTTTAAGCACCATCGCCGTGGAATTGGTCACTTTTGCTATCCAAAAAAATCGCTTTGCTTTAGCGGCATCGTCGATCAGCCAAGTCTTGGAGCCTTCAGCTGTGACCCCGTTACCCTACGCACCGCCCGATGTGGAGGGCTTGGTCAATGTCTCGGGTTCGGTTTTACTGCAGCTTAACTTGGCGCTGCGACTGGGCATGAGCGCAGGTCCAACACACGGCAGCGGGAATTTGGTTGTAGTTTTTACCGGTCACGAAAATATTGCCCTGCAAGTGGACCGGGTGCACAACAAAATCAATGTGGATGAATCTTTGATCACACGCTACGCTGCAACCGAACCACGCAAACTGGTGTGCGGTGAGTTCGCCCTTAATGATGGCGTGGTTCTGCTGCTGGATGCGCAGGCTCTGGACATGCGCACACTGGACCCCAGGGGTGTACCCGAAAGCGGTGGTGGACTGATGGGTTTTGACCTGAGCGATGAGACTCGCGATGTCGCACTACAAAAAACAGACGTTCAAATAGCCACCATCGCAGTAGAAGAATGTGGGGAAGCCTACGCATTGGAGATGTCTCAGGTTCATGAGATTGTGCAGATGGGCCCACTCACCCAACTGCCTGGAGCATCCTTTGAGGTAGCCGGTCTGATGCCGCTGCGCGAAGAGGCGTTGTTGATCGTGTCGCTGGGTGCCTTACTTCGGCGGCCGATGATTGGCCAAGCGCATTTTGTGCTGGTGGTGAATGTGCAGGGCATTCAACTGGGGATCAGTGTTTCATCTATCCATGGCATTGAGCAGTATGCGCGCGAAAGCATTCAAGGCTTAGAGGGGGCAGAGGGGGCGCAACTTGAGGGGTATCTCAAGGGTGCGGGAGCACGAGTTGGACGAATCACCGGTTTACTTTCCATACGTGGCTTGTTTTCGCCGCAAACCCTCGCACAGTACCAGCGCTTTCTGCCCCGAAAAAACACTTCCATGCAAGCTGATCTGCAGCGTGCATCGCCAGCCACACGCCGAATGCTGTCCTTCCGATTGGGCACTGAACGTTGCGCTTTTCCATTGCTTTGGGTGGACCGCGTTGAAGCCTACAGTCCCGGTGTGAACCTCCCCGATGGGGATGAATTTCTGGCTGGCGTGATACAAGTAAAGGGTGAAATTGCCCCGGTAATTGATTTGCGTCGGCTACTTGGAGTGACCGCAATAGAGACCTCTTCGTATGTGATCGTTCGGGTCCAAAACGAAGCTTGGGCCTTGATGGTTGACCGTATTGAACGTGTGATCGACCTCCAAGAAAGTGATATCACGCCTGTCCGGAATCAACAAAACGACTACATGAACGAAGTCGGAAAACTTGATGGCGAGCTGATTTCTCTCCTCAGCTTGATGCCATTAACTTTGGCTGCAAAAAGGCAATTGAAATAAAACGCACATGACACCGGATAACAAGGTCAATGATTTATTGCAACAGATGCGATTGGCAGTAGAAAATGCCCGAGCAGCCAATGCTTATTCGCCCTTGACAACCAGATCCACATCAAGGGCTAAAGCCCTGATCTCAAGCGTCTCATCAGAAGAAACCAGCCAGCCGCGCACTTTAATTTTGCTGACCCATGAATTAATGACGGGCATCGAAACCCGTTTTGGCATTAAGCCGAGTTCCTTGGTCCAGCGCAAATTGATTCGAATTTTGAACGACATGCCCATTACGGCAATGCGCGATTGGGTGGAGAGCCTGAAAAACTGTTCTCCCGATCATTCGGAATGGCAAGCGTTGGCCGAAAACCTGACCGTTCAGGAAACCTATTTCTGCCGCGATCCCGAACTTATGCGAATGCTCACGGAAGACATCTTGCCGTACTTGATTGCGATAAGAAAAAAACAAAAAAAACTGCAAGTTTGGTCGGCTGCAAGCTCTACAGGTGAAGAGGTTTACGACCTGAGCTTTTGCGCGCTTCGTGCCCTTCAAAATGCGGGATTGGGGCAATGTGTCAACGGCAGATTTTTGACCGAATCTGCTTGGAGTGTGCATGTTTTAGGCACCGATATTTCAAATCAGGCTTTGCGTACTGCCAAAGCCGCCAGCTACAGTGACTTGGGTATGGGCTCATTCAGGAATCTCCCACAAGATTGGAAGATCATGTTCGAGGACATCAAGACCACTCCGACCCATGCCGTGCCTCGGGTTAATTATTTCAAGATTCGTGAGTGGGTTCGCCAGTGCACCCGATTCGAACGCTTTAACCTGATGAACACCCAGCCGCCTGCCTTGGGCATGGATTTGGTTTTTTGTCGGAATGTGTTGATTTATTTTGGCGATCCTGCCAAAAAGACGGTTCAAACCATGTTGGCACGCGCCATGTCGACCGGTGGCGTATTGGTACTGGGTGCCACGGTACAAATGCTGGTTCCTGAGTACTTTGATTCACGCCAGGGCAAAGGCGGCCCGTGGTATGTCAGAAACGACACCCGCCTATGACCCGGCTACTGATTACTGACGATTCGGCCTTCATGCGAATCGCCATACGCAAAATGCTCGAAAGTCATCTCGACATCGAAGTGATCGGCGAAGCTAAAACCGGTCAAATGTGTGTCGAAATGGCGCGTGTGTTGCGTCCGGATGTGATCACCATGGATGTGGAAATGCCGGTGATGGATGGGTTGGAGGCCACCCGTCAAATCATGGCCGAAACGCCTTGCCCGATCATCATGCTCAGCAGCCATACTGAACAAAACTCAGTCACAACCTTGCGTGCTTTGGAGTTGGGTGCTGTTGATTTCATCGCCAAAAATTCTTCATTTTTGCAACTCGACATGGCAAAAATTGGTGCGGATTTGGTAGAAAAAATCCAGTACTGGGCTAAGAAGAAATACCTTCCGGGCAAAGATTCAAGATCAGGCAGCTTGCCCTATTTCTCTAACTCCTCTATCGAATCAGAAGTCGAAATTCGCAAACTGCGCCAAGGTCCCAATCCATTGCCTGCTGGCCTGGTGGTGCTTGGTATATCTACGGGTGGCCCCGCTACGCTCCCTCAAGTTCTCAAATCTATGGGCCGATTGAATTGCCCCATGGTGGTGGCACAGCATATGCCTCTGTTGTTCACCAGTGGTTTTGCCTCGCATTTGCGCAGTGAAACCGGCTTGGACGTTGTGGAAAGTACCGAACAAATGGAGCTGAAGCCCGGCATCATTGTGATTGCAAAAGGAGGTTCAGACGTTGTCATTCGCGAACCCTTTCCTGGCAAATTCATGCTGTATCAAAAGACTGATTTACAAGCCTCCATTCACCCCAATGCCGATGTACTTTTTAGATCGGCAGCCTCAGTTTCTTGTCCAGTCGTTGCGGTAGTCATGACGGGCATGGGAAGTGATGGCCTGCTGGGGGCGCAAGAATTGGTTGACCGAAAAAACGCGCATGTATTGGCCCAGGAGCCTGCAACTTGCATCGTGGACGGCATGCCTGCATCCATCATCAACGCTGGCTTGGCCACTGCTGTCCTATCGCCGCAAGAGATAGGCAAAAGCTTGTCCCGTTTGTGCACTGGGCGTATGCGATTCGACTTTAAAACCTTGTATTCATAAAGAAGTTTTCATGGCCAAAAAACGCCTACTCATTGTGGATGACTCGTTTGTCATGCGCGCATTGTTGCGCGGCATGCTCACCTCAGACCCTGATCTTGAAGTGGCTGGTGAAGCCAAGAATGGCCTCGAAGCGCTGCAGCAAGTTCAGAACCTATTGCCTGATCTGGTTCTGTTGGACATCGAAATGCCTCACATGGATGGTATTGAGTGCATGAAGCGCCTTCGCCTGATGAGTACGGTGCTGGTGATCGTGGTGTCCTCTGTCGCGCAACCGGGTTCACCCCAAGCCCTAGAGGCTCGTAAGTATGGTGCTGCCGATGTGATTGCCAAACCATCAGGTGCGATGAGTCTCGACTTGAATACCCAAAAAGGGCACGAAATCGTCACTGCCGCCCGACGTGTTCTGGGTTTGGTGTGACCGGGTTGACCGGTTCATCGTCCCCCCACTCGAAAGGAGTTTGAGGCCATGTCTGACGATTTTTTGGAAACCATCTGGGCGCAATACGCCATAGAGACCGAAGAGCACTTTGAAAGCATCGAGTCCTTGCTCGTCAAGGCAGATGCTGATGCACTTAGTTCAGACGAGGTATCTGCGCTTTTCAGAGCCTTTCACTCTTTGAAAGGTCTCAGTGGGGTCATGGAGTTAAGTGTCCTCGAGTCCATCGCCCACCGCAGCGAAGACTTGTTGGGTAAGGTGCGAGAGGGCAGTGCCGTGCTCAATTACCACATGGTTGACCTGCTGCTGCGGTCACTCGATGCCATCAAGATCCTTTGCCAAAAAGCCGTCGCAGACCGGGTCGATGGAGAAAAACCCGTGGCTTTGCTTGAAGAGCTTGTACGCGCCTTCAAGACGATCAGCCAGGGCATAGCGCTGTCGGGGAGCGACGTGAAACCCGTTGCAACCGCAGCTGTATCGGTTGTTGAAATCGGGCATGAGCCTATAACGTCTTTGTCATCGGAATTGGTGCAACTAAGAAGCAAGCAACCAGAGGGAGCTTCTGCACCGGCAGCCACGCTTGGGTTTGACACTCAAAACCCCGATGCGGTTTTCTTGCGATCGATACGCATTGGCTTGCCCATTTTGGAAGCACTGGCCAGCACCATGGTCTCAAAACAAGACGAGGCTGAAATATTCAAGCTGAGCCAAGACACTCGCAACGCGTTGGACTCGATCATCCAAGGCGCTCAAAGTTTGGGTTATGCAGGACTTGCTCATCGGCTTGAAATTATTTTGAGTTCTATCCCTGCATCGGGGTTGATTTCTCAGGACGACACTGAGCGCATGGTCGATGCCATCGGCACCTTCTTACTTGACCTCAACATCTTGGGTGAAATCAAGGGGGTTGATCTGGGGGGTGAGTCTTTGGCTATGGTGATCTCGCGCACACTGACTGAATTGTTGCTGCAGCACTTGAACCAAGTTGAAGATCTGTTGCAGACACCTGGCTTGCCAACCCGCACGGAGGGCAAGGCAATTAGGCATTTGCTAATGCAATCATTTTTGAAAATTCATGGTAACTTGTCTGTTCTTTATCCACGCGAACACACGCTAATTCCATTGCTGTTGGTTGATACGCTCGCATTTACAGGGCAAAAACAGCAAGGCATTGATCACGAAGTCATGGCATTTTGCAGTGACGCGTTGCAGTTTATGCGTCATTTTTTCGGAACCCATAAGTCACTGCACCAAAAATCCCAGTATGAAGCTGATCTGAAAGCTGCTGACGATCAACTGCAACAACGCATTCGAAATTATTTGCTTGCTTTTGATGCTGCTGAAGGTCACGACGCCGATACCTCTTTCGACACTTCGGTTGACTCTGCAAGGGAGTTTGTGTCGTCGTTGAACATTCCTGCCCCATTGGCAGAACTGCTTTCGCCAGATTTAAAGCGAGAGTTGGTGCAATTAATTCAGGGCGGGGCCTTTGCTTACTTGATCAAAGCCCACCTGGAATCTTCTGAAGAAATGGCCACGACCTTTTTGGAATGGGTGGACGCCAACGGCCGGGTCATCACCAACCGCACCTTGATCGAAGACGATCGGAGTTGGTATGAAATGCTTTTTGTATCTAAGTTGCCGTGGGCGGTTATTGAATCAACCCTCAGCAAGCTCGACCAGGGCGCTGGTTGTTTGTTGTTGCTGAGCCAGTTGCGAAACGACTTGAATGAGCCCAAGGCACTGCAGCTAAGCGCTGCCAAACCAGCATCCCCAGTGTTGGTCCCAACCCTGTTGCCTTCTCAACTCGTCGCAAATGTAACGGAGGCTCACAAGCCTGCAAAGCAGGCGACTGGCAATGCACCCTTGAATGTGATCCGAGTGCCCGGAGAAATGTTGGACCAGTTCATGAACCAGATTGGTGAGATGGTGCTGGTCCGGGGGCAACTGTCCCACATCATTGGTGACTCCCGCGTGCGCGAGGGATTGCAGCGTTTGCGACACCATCAAGAAGATCCAGAAAGTCTGCCTCAAGGTTTGCTTGTCGATCTGCAATATTTATCCGAAATAATGGACGACCAACTTCGTCGGCTGCAAGCAACCGATGCCCTGATCCAAGGCACGCTGTCACGATTTCAAGAAAGTGTGATGGGTCTTCGGGTGGTTCCCGTTGAATTGGTTTTTAAACGATTCCCCAGAATGGTCAGGGATCTGGCGCTGGCTCAAGGCAAAAAAATTCGTTTGGAACTCATCGGGCAGGAAGTCAAAATCGACAAAGCCATGGTGGAGTCTTTGGCCGATCCGCTGCTGCACATGGTTCGCAACAGCGTCGATCACGGGGTCGAAGCGCCCGATGATCGCCTCAAAGCAGGTAAGCCAGATGAAGCAATCATTTGCATTCAGGCAGAGCAGCAAGGCAGTCGAATCATCATTCGCGTGAGGGACGACGGCAAAGGCATTGATCCTGAGCGAATTCGTCGCAAAGCCATTGAGCGGGGTTTGGTGAAAGAAATAGACAGCCTGCAAATGAGCAAGGAGGAAATTCTTAACTTCATTTTCAAACCGGCTTTCAGCACCGCCGATGTGGTGACCGAGACCTCAGGACGTGGCGTGGGCATGGATGTGGTTTGGACCAGTGTCATGCGCTTAGGCGGCACGATTCATCTGGACTCCGAGGTGGGGCGTGGCACCACTTTCACCCTGCAAATGCCGCTGTCGGCAGCTGTCCAAGAGGTTCTATTGGTCAAGAGTGCCCAACAAACCCTGGCCATTCCAGGGCGATATGTGGCCGAGTTGGTGGAAATTGAATCAGAGGCCTACCAAACCGTTCAAGGTCGGACCGCAATTTTGCTGCGCGGTAACTTTCTACCCATCGTGCGACTTGAGGCGCTGCTGGGTTATCCCGCCGCTGAAACTTCGTCGCAAGCTTGCGTGGTGGTCATCAGTGACGGGCAACGCTCTTTGGGCGTTTCTGTGCAGGCGTTTGTGGGTCGCCAGGAACTTTTTACCAAAGACATTCATCCGCGCTTGGCTGCCTTGCCGGGGGTGGGTGGTGCCAGCATTTTGGGGGATGGTCGGGTGGTGCTAATTTTGGATGCGACAGCGTTGTTCCGCTTAGCAGAAAATCTGCCACCGCCGCATCGCATGCCTTTGACCGCTTAAACATCTAGGCCCATGGCACAGTTCCTTCACATCAGGGTGGATGACATCGATCTCTTGCTTCCTGCTTTTCAGGTGCATGAAGTCATGGACCTTGACCCCCAGAACAAGCCTCACGATGGGCAGACCCTATGGCGTAACCAAGTCATCCACCATTTTGATGTGGGTCTTCTGTTGGAGCGCGTCAGCACATCACGGGCTAGAAACTACGGTGTGGTGTATGACAGGGACCCTTTGGGCGAGCAAACGGTCATGTTGCGCATTGACCGGGTGCTGGGCCTGAAAACCCCCAAGCCCGAACATTTGCACAAATTACCTGCGACCACAGCCCTAGCGCACAGGGTTTTTGATGCGGTTTGGACTGACCCCCAACCAAGCTCTCAGCAAGGCCATAAAGCCTATTGTTTGAAAGCTCAGTTACCTGCTGGCTTCATGAGTTGAGGAGGTGTGGACCCCTTGATTTGGGTGGGTTCGAAGCGATTTAACCTAGAAGTGACGGAATTCAATGCTTTACAAATGTTGAGTTCCCATTTCATCGATTTGTTATTCCCCCCACCCCGCACTTTCCCTCTTCACCCACCGGTCAAAATCATTTAACATGTTAAATAAATGACCGCCACACCCTTTGTTCACCGCAATTTGCCCCGTCTCTTGCTTGAAGCCCGTGAGGCGGTGATGCTGCACACGCGGCCCAGTTTGCGTCAGCATGGGTTGTCGGACCAGCAGTGGCGGGTGTTGCGGGTGTTGGGTGAGCATGCCGACCAAGCGGCAGGGATTGAGACCGGGCGGATCGCCAAAGAGGCTTATTTGTTGGGCCCTAGCCTCACTGGGGTGCTCACGCGCATGGAACTGGCTGGCCTGATCGAGCGCCAGCGCTGTTCCCAAGACGCGCGCCGCACGGTGGTGCGCGCCACGCCCGCAGGTCTTGCCAAGGTGCAGGCTTTGTCGCAAACCATCGAGGCCCATTACCAGTGGATGGAACAGCAGTTGGGCAAAACCAGCCTGGCGGCCTTGTACGGTTTGCTGGACCAACTGATCGCTCTTGAAAACCCTGAGTCAGCTCCTGAGTCACTAGCCGATTCAGACCCCGAATCAGCCACCTCCGCAGAATTTTCAGAGGAATAAGCATGCAGACCGACCGATGGCCTCTCACCCCTTGGCAGCCCCGGGGCACTGTGTATGGCAGCTTGCTCAACTTTCAGACCGAATGGGCCATTTGGAGCCCCCGCATGAACGCCGACCCCTACAAAGCCCCGCCCCAAGCGCCCGTGCTTTATGTCAAAAGCGCCAACACCTTCAGCCCGGCGGGCCAGGATTTGGTGCTGCAAGACGGGGTGACCGAGGTGGACATCGTGGCCACTTTGGGCTTGGTCATGGGCGCGGCAGGGCAGGTGGAATCGGTCGCCTTGTTGTGCGATTGGTCGGTGCCCCATGCCAGTTATTACCGTCCCCCGGTCAAGTTTCGCTGTCGCGATGGTTATTTGGGTCTGCCCGAACAAACCACACCGTTTGGCCGCCTGAGCAACTGGGCGGGTTTGTCGATAGAAACCCGGCGCAATGGCCAACAAGTGCAGACCCTGAGCTTGCAAAACATGGTGCGCCCCATAGACCTTTTGTTGGCCGATGTTAGCGAGTTCATGACGCTGCAACCCGGCGATGTGCTGATGGTGGGCACAGATTGTTTGCCGGGCAGTTTGCAGGGGGGCCAGAACCAGACTGAGGGCACAAGGCCCCGCGCCCAAGCGGGCGACACCGTAGAAATATCAGCACCGGGCCTGTGCCCGTTGCGCATTCAGGTGAGGGCCGCCGCATGAAGCACGCACGCATTGCCTGGGCGGGCGCCGTTCAGCAAGCCACAGAGTCCGATGGTCAGTTGCTCATAACCCAGGGACCGCACAAGGGGCGGCGTGTGGATTTTGACGATGTGGTCTGGCTGCCGCCGCTCGACCCCGTGCCGCAAGCGCGAACCGTGATCGCGCTGGGCCTGAACTATGCCGACCACGCCAAAGAACTGGCCTTCAAGGCCCCCGAAGAGCCGTTGGCTTTCATGAAAGGCGAAGCCTCTTTGATCGGGCACCGCGCCCTGACGCTGCGCCCGGCAGATGTGAAATACATGCACTACGAATGCGAGTTGGCCGTGGTGATCGGGCGCACCGCAAGGCACGTCAAAAAGGCCGATGCCTATGACTTTGTGGGCGGCTACACCGTGGCCAACGACTACGCCATCCGCGACTATCTAGAAAACTGGTACCGGCCCAACTTGCGGGTCAAAAACCGCGACACCTGCACCCCCTTGGGGCCGTGGCGGGTGGACGCCGCCGACATCGCCAACCCCATGGCGCTGGCCTTGCAGACCACCGTGAACGGCCGCGTGACCCAAAGCGGCAACACCCGCGACATGGTGTTCGACGTGCCCACGCTCATCGAATACTTCAGCAGCTTCATGACCCTGAACCCCGGCGACCTGATCCTGACCGGCACGCCCGACGGCATCGTGGACTGCCAACCCGGCGACGTGATCGTGACCTCGATTGAAAAAATCGGCGCCCTGACCAACACCATCGCAGCCGCATGAACAAGCAAAAGAGGATGGGCATGAAAACGAAAGTGAATTTGGGTATGAAAACGCGCTTGAGCATAGGCATGAAAGCGCGCTTGAGCATAGGCATGAAAGCGTGCTTGAGCATAGGCATGAAAGTGCGCTTGAGCATAGGCATGAAAGCGTGCAAAAAACCCAAAACTGTCATCCCTGCGAACGCGGGGATCCATGCATTTCGAGCCCTGCAAAGATGGATTCCCGCGTACGCAGGAATGACAGCTTTTGAAAGCCTCACCTTTTCAGGAATGACAGCTTTTCAACGTACCGCGTACGCAGGAATGACAGCTTTTGAAAGCCTCACCTTTCCAAGAATGACAGCTTTTCAACGTACCGCGTACACAGGAATGACAGCCTATGCATTTCCCGCCTGTGCCGGTATGTCAACTCAACGAACATCGTGAAAGCCCTAACGTGAAAATTGACCACCTCATCAACGGCAAAAGTGTCGCTGGCGGCGACTATTTTGAAACCATCAACCCGGCCACCCAAGAGGTGCTGGCCGAAGTGGCCTCGGGGGGGCAGGCCGAAGTGCAGGCTGCTGTGGCGGCGGCCAAAGAAGCGTTTCCCAAGTGGGCCGCCACACCCGCCACCGAACGCGCCAAGATCATGCGCAAACTGGGCGACCTGATCACACGGCATATACCCGAAATTGCCGAAACCGAAACCCGCGACTGCGGCCAGACCATCAGCCAAACCGGTAAGCAACTGGTGCCACGCGCCGCTGACAACTTTCATTATTTTGCTGAGATGTGTACCCGTGTTGACGGGCACACCTACCCCACACCCACGCACCTGAACTACACGCTGTTTCACCCCGTGGGCGTGTGCGCCCTGATCAGCCCCTGGAACGTGCCTTTCATGACCGCCACCTGGAAGGTGGCGCCTTGCCTGGCATTTGGCAATACGGCCGTGCTCAAGATGAGCGAGTTGTCGCCACTCAGCGCCGCCCGTCTGGGCCAGCTGGCGCTGGAGGCGGGCGTACCGCCGGGCGTGCTGAACCTGGTGCACGGCTATGGCAAAGAGGCGGGCGAACCGCTGGTGTCGCACCCCGATGTACGGGCCATCAGCTTCACCGGGTCCACAGTCACGGGCAACCGCATCGTGAAAAGCGCCGGCCTCAAAAAGTTCAGCATGGAGCTGGGGGGCAAAAGCCCGTTTGTCATATTTGAAGACGCCGATCTGGACCGCGCCCTGGATGCTGCTGTGTTCATGATCTTCAGCAACAACGGCGAGCGCTGCACCGCGGGCAGTCGCATATTGGTGCAGCAAAGCATTTATGCCGATTTTGCCGCTAAGTTTGCCGCCCGCGCCCAACGCATCACTGTGGGCGATCCGCTGGACGAAAACACCATCGTCGGCCCCATGATCAGCCCGGCCCATTTGGCCAAGGTGCGCAGCTATATTGAGCTGGGCCCCAAAGAGGGCGCAACGATGCTGTGCGGCGGTTTGGACCAACCCGGCTATGCGGCCAACTTGCCCGCCCATGTGAAAAAAGGCAACTTTGTCTGGCCCACCGTATTTGCCGACGTGGACAACCGCATGCGCATTGCACAAGAAGAAATCTTCGGCCCGGTGGCCTGCCTGATTCCGTTCAAGGACGAAGCCGACGCCATTGCCAAAGCCAACGACATTGCTTACGGTCTGAGCAGCTATGTGTGGACCGAAAATCTGGGCAAAGCCCACCGGGTGGCCGCAGCGGTAGAGGCGGGCATGTGCTTTGTCAACAGCCAAAACGTGCGCGATTTGCGCCAGCCTTTTGGCGGCACCAAAGCCAGCGGCACCGGGCGCGAAGGCGGCACTTGGAGTTACGAGGTGTTTTGCGAACCCAAAAACGTGGCGGTCTCCATGGGCAGTCACCACATTCCACATTGGGGTGTATGACAAATAAACCGAATCTGTCATACTTTATGTCATACAAATTAATAACCCTGTATGACAAGGAGCCATCATGTTGTCTGTTCGCCTGCCAGAACCCATTGAGCGCGATTTGACGCAGTTTTGCGCCTCGCGCAATCTGACCAAATCGCAAGTGGTGCAAGAAGCCCTGGCCGAATACCTGGTGGCGGCCAAAATGCGGGCACCAGCCAACCCAGTGCCAGAGCCCGACTTGTCGTTTCTGGCCCCCGATGACCCCATTCGTCAGTTCATCGGCCAGGTGAAAGAAGGCCCCAGCACCGATGAGTGGATGGTGGTCACACGCGGCGAAGACTGGAATAAGCCATGATCTTGGTCGACACCAATGTGCTGCTGGACATCTACAAGGCTGACCCGATCTGGTTGCCGTGGTCGCTGCAACAACTGCGAAGCGCCCCCAAAGGCGAGCTGGCGACCAACATGGTGGTTTACGCCGAGTTGGCAGGGCATCCGGGCGAGCCTGCACATTTGGATACTTTTCTGGACACGTTGGGCATACGCATGACGGAGCTGTCCCGGCCAGCAGCGCGGCTGGCAGGGCAGGCTTTTCGGGACTATCGCCAACGCGGTGGCACCAAAACTGGCGTGCTGCCCGACTTTTTTATTGGTGCACACGCACAAGCAGAGCACTTCAAACTGCTCACACGGGACGCAGGGCGTTACCGCACCTACTTTCCCGCTATCCAATTAATTTGTCCATGAGGCGTTAAAAAATTCATGGCCTTCGCACCCGCACATACTTTTCAGGAGTCCAACCCATGGGGCAATTAGCACTTGCAGCCAAGATCACGCATGTGCCCAGCATGTACCTGAGCGAGTTGCCTGGGCCGCGTTTTGGCACCCGTCAAAGCGCCATTGATGGCCACCTCGAAATCAGCCGCCGCTGCCGCGCCATGGGGGTGGACACGCTGGTGGTTTTTGACACGCATTGGTTGGTCAACGCCAGTTACCACATCAACTGCGCGCCGCATTTCAAGGGCGTTTACACCAGCAACGAGTTGCCGCACTTTATTAGCAACATGGCGTTTGAATCTCCCGGCAACCCTGCTTTGGGCCATTTGCTGGCCAAGGTGTGCAACGACTATTGTGTGGAAACCCTGGCCCACGACGCCACCACTTTGCAACCCGAATACGGTACTTTGGTGCCGCTGCGCTACATGAACCCAGACCAGCACTTTAAGGTGGTTTCGGTGTCGGCGCTGTGCACATCGCATTACCTGAACGACAGCGCCCGGTTGGGTTGGGCGATGCGCGAGGCAGTAGAAAAGCACTACGACGGCAAGGTGGCTTTTTTGGCCAGTGGTTCGCTCAGCCACCGCTTTGCACAAAACGGCTTGGCCCCTGAATTTGCCCACAAAATCTGGAGCCCGTTTTTGCAAAAGCTCGACGAACAAGTGCTGCGCATGTGGCAGCAACGTGAGTGGAGAGACTTTTGCGCCATGCTTCCCGAATACGCCTCCAAGGGCCATGGCGAGGGTTTCATGCACGACACCGCCATGTTGATGGGGGCCTTGGGCTGGTCGGGCTACGACGGCATCGTGGACATGGTCACGCCATATTTCGGCGCCTCAGGCACCGGTCAACTCAACGCCATATTCGAGGTCACCCCCCAAAGCGGCGACCAAATCCCCACCGCAGTCGCCAGCGCCGCCACCGGCTACTCTGCCGTCAGCAGCCGCCTCTGAAGCAGGAGTTGACATGCCGCATCTTGTGATTTTGTACACCGGGCAGTTGGATGCCGAGGCCAGCATGACGCTTTTGTGCCGTCAATTGGCCGATGCGATGTTGACGGTGCAAGACGAAGCTGGCCAACAGGTGTTCCCTACCGGGGGCACGCGTGTACTGGCCTATCCGGCCGCGCATTACGCGGTGGCCGATGGCGGAGCGGCGGGGAGGGCTGCGGCGGCTTTCGTCCCCAGCACAGTCACCAGCACAGACCCCGGCAAAGATCCTGGTGACTACGCCTTTGTCTACCTGAACCTGCGCATGGGCCGTGGCCGCACCGAGGCCACGCAGCAACGCGCGGGGCAGGTATTGCTGTCGGTGGTGCAGGCATTTTTTGCCCCCGTCATGGCGCGACGTCATATTGGCATCACGCTGCAAATCGATGTGGGGGCCGAGGTGTTTGACGCCAAGCACAGCAACTTGCACCCACTGTTCAACAAGGCCTGACATGCTGCAAAACTTGATTCGCACAGAGGCAAGTCTTTTAGGGCGCGGGCTGCTTGCAGGCAAAGCCCAACATGCCAAGGCGCACGAGCAGTCAAGCGCCCAAGTAAGCTCCAACAAAAGGAACTCCCATCATGTTTGACGACGCATTGATCCGGCAACTGGCGCAAGAGTTGAACCAGTCAGAAAAATCGCGCACCCAGATTGAGCACTTTTCCAAGCGCTTTCCGGGCATGACCATCGAAGACGGTTACCGCATCAACCGGGCCTGGATGCAGATCAAGTTGGCCGAGGGGCGTACCGTGATTGGCCATAAGATTGGCCTCACCAGTCGCGCCATGCAGGTCTCTAGCCAAATCGACGAACCCGATTACGGCACCTTGCTGGACAACATGCGCTACACCTGCACACCCGGAAAGGTGCTGGACATTCCGTTTAGTAACTTCATCGCGCCGCGTGTGGAGGTGGAGCTGGCCTTCATCCTCAAGCACGACTTGCGCGGCCCCAACGTGACAGTGCAGCAAGTGCTGGAGGCCACAGATGTCGTGACCCCCGCCATCGAGATCATCGACTCGCGCATTGAGCAGTTTGACCGCCACACCCGGGCCATGCGCAAGGTGTTCGACACCATCAGCGACAACGCCGCCAATGCGGGCATTGTTTTGGGAGCCCGCCGCGTGGACCCCTTGACGACAGACTTGCCGTGGTGTGGGGCCATCTTGCGACAAAACGGCGTGGTCGAAGAAACCGGCCTGGCCGCTGGCGTGCAAGGCCATCCGGCCGTGGGCATTGCCTGGCTGGCCAACAAACTGGCTCCATGGGGAGAGCACTTGCAAGCCGAAGAAATCGTGTTGGCAGGCTCGTTCACCAAGCCCGCGCCTGCCAAAGTGGGCGATGTGTTCGATGCAGACTATGGCCCCCTGGGCCGCCTCGAATTCCGCTTTGTCTAATTCGCCCGCTCCATCCATCCACCCGCGCTGCAGCCCCAACCGCCCTGGCGCCATGAAACCCGAAAGCCCCGCATGCTGACCCCTGTCAACACTTTCAAGCAAGCCCTGAAAGACAAGCGTCCCCAAATTGGTTTGTGGATGAGCCTGATCAGCCCCAGCGCCACGGAAATCTGTGCTTTGGCCGGTTTTGACTGGCTGGTCATCGACGGCGAGCATGCCCCCAATGACCTGCGCAGCATTCAGGCGCAATTGCAAACGCTGGCGGCCTACCCGGCCAGCCATCCGGTGGCCCGCGTGCCCGTGGGGCATGGCCATGTGGGCACTGCGCTGCTCAAGCAATATCTGGACTTGGGGGCGCAAAACATCATCGTGCCCATGGTGGACACGGCAGCACAAGCGGCACAACTGGTGCAAGCCATGCGCTACCCGCAAGACGACGGGCTGGGCGGTGTGCGCGGCATGGCCGGGGCGCGGGCTTCGCGCTGGGGCCACTACCCCGATTACTTCAAGCGTGCCAACCAAGAGGTGTGCCTGATCGTGCAGGCCGAATCACGCGAGGCGCTTAACAATCTCGACGCCATTGCCGCCACGCCCGGGGTGGATGGCGTGTTCATTGGCCCGGCAGACTTGTCGGCATCCATGGGCTATGTGGGCAACGCCGCACACCCGGAGGTACAAGCCGCCATTGCCGATGCGATTGCCCGCATTCTCAAGGCTGGCAAAGCGCCTGGCATCCTCACGCCCGACCGGCAACTGGCCGCGCACTATTTGTCTTTGGGCGCAGTGTTTGTGGCGGTGGGCTTGGACACCCAAATTTTGATGCGCCAAACCACCGACTTGGCTGCGCACTTCAAAACCGAAGTGCGCGCCATCTCACCCGCCCCAGGAGCGACCTATTGACGCTCAGCTCTAAAACAATTGGGATCTGACCCCAATTAACTTATGAAGGAGATCGCGATGTTCCCCACCCCCCAGGCAGTGGTGCCGTCTTTGCAAGCCCGTGTTCACCCGGACGAATGGCAGACCCGTCTGCAACTGGCCGCCTGCTACCGTGTGTTTGCCATGCTCGGATGGACCGAGATGATTTACAACCACATCACCGTGCGCCTGCCAGACAGCGTGACCGGGGGTGAAAAGCATTTTCTGATCAACCCCTTTGGCCTGCATTACAGCGAGGTCACGGCCAGCAATCTGGTCAAAATCAACCTGCAAGGCGAGGTGTTGGATGGTTCGCCCTACAAAGTCAACCCGGCTGGTTTTGTGGTGCACGCCACCTTGCACGACGGGCTGGACACGGCCCATTGCGTCATGCACACCCACACCACGGCTGGGGTGTCGGTGGCTTGCCTCAAAGACGGTCTCTCGCAAACCAACTTTTACTCAGCCCAGTTGCACGACATGGTGGCCTATCACGACTTTGAAGGCATCACCATCCATGCCGATGAAGGCCCCCGCGTTTTGCAAAGCATTGGCACACGGCAGGCGGTCATTCTGCGCAACCACGGCCTGCTGACTTGGGGCGAAACCTTGCCCCAGACCTTTGCCATTTTGTGGACCCTGCAACGGGCCTGCGAAATCCAGCTGGCCACGCAAAGCATGGGCGCAGCCATTCCCGTGCCCGAAGCCGTGGCCGCCCGATGCACCCGTGATGCCTTGCAGTTCAACCCCAACCACGGTGCCGGAGAAGACGTATTTGAAGCCTTGGTGCGGCAAATGGACCGCAACGTGGCCTTGAGCGCAGGCTGGCGAACTTGATCCATCAAGTGATCACGTCCAGACAACCTCCAACGAAATTCACACGACGAAACAAAGCCCATGACTGAAACTGTCAAATTCAACAAAATAACCATCGTTGGCGCAGGCGCCATTGGCGGCTGGATGGGGTTAAAGCTGGCCCAAGCAGGCGCACAAGTCAGCGTGTTGGCCAGGGGCGAGACCTTGGCTGCTGTGCAACAAAATGGCCTGCAACTTCACACACAAGGGCCAGAGGGTTGGTCGCAGCTTCAAGCGCCCGTTCTAGCCAGCAACGATGCCGACACTTTGGGCGTGCAAGATTTGGTGGTCATCTCGGTCAAAGCGCCCGCACTGGCCTCGGTGGCGGCGCAAGTGGGCCCGCTCATGGGGCCGCACACCGTGGTGCTGACCGCCATGAACGGTGTGCCGTGGTGGTTTTTGCAAGGCTTTGGCGGTCCCGTGGCGGGTCGGTCGCTTCAATCGGTGGACCCCGAAGGCGCCATTGCCCGTGCCTTGCCCGCCCCGCAGATTGTGGGTTGCGTGGTGCATGCCAGTTGCTCGGTCGATGCGCCGGGCGTGATACGCCACCACTTTGGCGATGGCCTGATTGTGGGCGAGCCAAGCGGCCAAGACACCCCGCGCGTGCAGGCCCTGCAAGCCTTGCTGCAGCAGGCGGGCTTCAGTGCCAAAGTGTCGCCACAAATCCAAAAAGACATTTGGTACAAGCTGTGGGGCAACATGACGGTCAACCCCATCAGTGCCATCACGGGTGCCACCACCGACCGGATTCTGGACGACCCCTTGGTCCGTCAATACATCTCCAGCGTCATGCTGGAAGCCAAGGCAGTGGGCGAAAAAATCGGCATCCCCATCGACCAGCAACCCGAAGACCGCCATGCCGTGACGCGCAAACTGGGGGCATTCAAAACCTCCATGCTGCAAGACGTGAATGCAGGCAAACCGGTGGAGCTGGATGCTTTGGTCAGCGCCGTGCGCGAGTTGGCGCAACTGACGCAAGTGCCCACGCCCATGACCGATGCCTTGCTGGGTCTTAGCCGGTTGCATGCCCGTGAGCGTGGGCTTTATCCCTGGGAAGCTTGATGTCGGCCACTCCCAACGCCACTGGGGCATTGACCCGCCTCTCTTTGACCGGATTTTTGACCCTCTTGTTGATCGCCCTGATGATGGGTGCCAACCATGTGGCGGCCCGCACCGCCTTCAACCATGGTGTGGATGTGGTGACCGCCGTCACCTTTCGCAGCAGCGTCACGGCGGTGGTGGTGGCCTTGATCTTGTGGCAACAAAAAGTCTCGATCAAGTTGACAGCAAAGCACCGCAAAAATCTGCTCATCATTGGCGGTTTGATCGCGGTGCAAAGTGTCTGCCTGTATTCTGCAGTGGCGCGTTTACCGGTGGCGCTGGCGCTGCTCGCTTTCAACACCTACCCCTTGTTGACGGCACTGTGGGCGCGTGTTTTGTACGGCCACCGACCCGAACGCGTGGTTTTGATGGCGATGCCCATCCTGTTGCTTGGCTTGGCCTTGGCACTGGATGTTTCGGGTGCAGCCTCGGGCTTGGGTGCGGCCCAACATTGGGGGCAAATTGGCGCTGGTGTGGCCTTTGCATTGGCCGCATCCGCCATTTTTGCCTTGGCGCTGGTCATCACCCAACACGAAGCGGCCGATGTCGATGGCCGCCTGCGTACCTTCACCACCATGGCCACGGTAGCGGTGCTGGCCGCCGCAGTGGCCAGTACCCAAAGCGGGTTTCACATGCCCACCTCCAGCACGGGCTGGTGGGGCTTGGTCTGCCTGACCTTGTTGTATGGCACCGCATTCACGATCATGTTCACCGTGCTGCCCAAACTGGGCGTGGTGGGCAACTCGGCCATCATGAACATCGAACCCGTCTTTGCCCTCGTGCTGGCCTGGGCCATCCTGGGCCAAGCCATCGCCCCCACCCAGCTCATAGGCGCCTTGGTCGTGGTCGCCACCGTCATGTGGCTGGGCCTACGCAAAAACTAATTCGCATACCCGCAGGCCAAATCCATCCCGTTTTGTCACACCCGGCAGCTATCAGTCACGCCCGGTATTTAATTGTCATACCCAGCAGCTATCTGTCATACCCGGCCTGACCGGGTATCCATTTTCCTCTTTCATACCCAGCAGCTATCTGTCATACCCGGCCTGACCGGGTATCCATGGACGTCGAAGGCAAAGTCATGGACCCCCGATCAGGTCGGGGGTGACGGGGTATAAGTTTTTTCCAGCCCTGCACGTCACGCTCAGCTGCTATCCGTCATGCCCAGCAGCTATCTGTCATACCCGGCAGCTATCTGTCATTCCCGGCAGCTATCTGTCATACCCGGCCTGACCGGGTATCCATGGACGTCGAAGGCAAAGTCATGGACCCCCGATCAGGTCGGGGGTGACGGGGTATAAGTTTTTTCCAGCCCTGCACGTCACGCTCAGCTGCTATCCGTCATGCCCGGCAGCTATCTGTCATACCCGGCAGCTATATGTCATTCCCAGCAGCTATCTGTCATACCCGGCAGCTATATGTCATACCCGGCAGCTATATGTCATACCCGGCAGCTATATGTCATACCCGGCCTGACCGGGTATCCATGGACGTCGAAGGCAAAGTCATGGACCCCCGATCAGGTCGGGGGTGACGGGGTATAAGTTTTTTACCAGTGCTGCATGTCACGCCCAGCAGCTATCTGTCATTCCCAGCAGCTATCTGTCATTCCCAGCAGCTATCTGTCATACACGGTATTTATCTGTCATTCCCGGCCTGACCGGGTATCCATGAATTGTTCCAACTCATGAGCAACCGTATGCTTTTGCATGTCTTATTTTGTTTATATCCTTGCCAGTGAAAAAAATGGGACTTTGTATATCGGCATGACGCGCGACTTGGTTCGAAGAGTTCAAGAACACAAGCAACATGTGATTGAAGGATTTACCCATCGCTACCAAGTGACACACCTCGTTTGGTTTGACCAAACTGAAATTGTGCTTGAGGCTATTGCCTACGAAAAACGACTTAAGCACTGGAAACGCGAGTGGAAAATCGAGTTGATAGAAAAAGAAAACCCTGACTGGAATGATCTTTACGACTCTATTTTGTAATTGAACATAACTGGCTTTCTGGGGTGGCCGAGGGGAGTAAGTCATGGACCCCCGATCAGGTCGGGGGTGACGGGTTTTAGATTGTGAGTAATTTCTGTCGTCCCCGGCTGAATCTGTCATACCCGATTTGAATTCGTCATACCCGGCCTGAATTTGTCATACCCGGCCTGACCGGGTATCCATGGACGTCGAAGGTAAAGTCATGGACCCCCGATCAGGTCGGGGGTGACAGGAAATAAGTCTTATCCAGTCATACCCAGCCTGAATTTGTCATACCCGGCCTGACCGGGTATCCATGGACGTCGAAGGCAAAGTCATGGACCCCCGATCAGGTCGGGGGTGACGGGAAATAAGTCTTATCCAGTCATACCCGGCCTGAATTTGTCATACCCGGCCTGACCGGGTAGCCATTTCAGGTCTTCTTCAGCGCCAGCGCTTTGTCGTACAACTCGTTTTTGGACTCGCCTGTGATCTCTGCGGCCAGTTTGACGGCGGTTTTTAGGGGCAGCTCGGGCAGCAGAATTTGCAACACACGCAGGCCTTCTCCGGTGGTGGCGGCCACAGGGGCATCGTGCAACACCAGCACAAACTCGCCGCGTTGGCGGTCGGGTTTTTCGGCCAGCCAGCGGGGCAGGTTTTGCGCTGGGAGCGTTTCAATCTGTTCAAACTGCTTGGTCAGTTCGCGGCCCAGCGTGACTCGGCGTTCGCCTAGCACCGCCAGAGCTTGTGCCAAGGCCTCGATTCGATGGGGGGCTTCGAGCAGCACTACGGCACGGCTTTCTTGTGCCAGGTCTTGCACCGCTTGCTGGCGTTCGCCCGATTTGCTGGGCAAAAAGCCCGCGAACACAAAACCATCTTCCCCCGTCATGCCCGATGCGCTGAGCGCGGTGGTCACGCTGCTGGCCCCAGGCAAGGGCAACACCCTGAAACCCGCTTGCCGCACGGCTGCCACCAGCCGAGCGCCGGGGTCGCTGATGGCGGGCGTGCCCGCATCGCTGACATAGGCCACGCGTTCACCCTGACTTAGTCGGGCAATGACCGTTTGAGCCGCTTCGGCTTCGTTGTGTTGGTGCAAGGCCAGCAGTTGCGAGCCGGGCCGGTCCAGGCCATAGGCTCGCAGCAATTGTTGGGTGTGGCGGGTGTCTTCGCAGGCCACGGCGTTGACCAGGCTTAATACATGCAATGCCCGCAGACTGATGTCGGCGAGGTTGCCAATCGGGGTCGCCACCACATACAGTGTGCTGGTCGGGTTGTTTTGTGATCCGGCGGCGTCGTGCGCAGCCTCCAAGGCTTTGGCAAACGAGGCAGACAAGGGAGACGGAGTCAATGCAATTCCTCAAAAAAGAGACAGTGGGCCTGCCCACGACCAAAGCCCGTGGCGATTCGGCTGAAGACGAGGCGCTGGCCTATTTACAAGCGCAGGGGTTGCGTTTGTTGCAGCGCAATTATCGGACCCCCGGACGGGGTGGGGGTGAAATTGACCTGATCATGCAATCGGCGGATGGCACGGTGGTGTTTGTCGAGGTTCGCAAACGCAGCCGCAGTGACCACGGTGGGGCGGCGGCCAGCATTGGTTACGCCAAGCAAAGGCGCATTATTTTTGCGGCCCAGCATTACCTGCTGAGCTGGCGGCGCTTGCCGCCCATGCGTTTTGATGTGGTAACCCTCGAGTCGGTCGGGCCGCAATGGTTACAAGCGGCATTTGATGGGGCTTGATTTCCGTGGGGAAATTGACCGTAAAAGGCGAAATTTCCCCACGAAAGAGTGATTGATTACAAAAAGTGCCTAGCGCTCGGGGTTATCATCCGCAGCGCATGCTAGACCTACGAATCCAACAACACTTTATTGACAGCGCAGACCTGCACTACCAGGTGGCCGAAAGCTTGGCTAAACCTGTGGATGCAGCGGTGCAGGCTGTTTTGGCTTGTGTCACCGGGGGCGGCAAGGTCTTGGCTGGGGGCATGGGCCCTTCGGCAGCGCTGGCCCAATATTTGGTGAGCATGATGGTGGGCGGCTTTGAGCGCGAGCGTCCTGGTTTGGCCGCCATGGCCTTGTCGTCAGACGCCGTGATGGCCACCCGCTGGACCGACGAGCAAGCCATGGCCCGCCAAGTCTTGGCGCTGGGGCATACGGGTGACGTGCTCGTTCTCATCAGCGTGGATGGCGCGGAGGCTGCGTTGGTTCAGGCGGTGCAAGCGGCCCACGATCGGGAAATGAGCGTGCTGGCCCTGACGGGACACCACGGCGGTAGCTTGGCCCGCCAACTGCGCGAAACCGATGTGCATGTGTGCGTGCCGCATGAGCGGGCCGCCAGAATTCGTGAAGTCCAGCACTTGGTGCTGCATTGTCTTTGTGATGGAATCGATACCCAGCTGTTGGGTGAACAGGAGCCTCTTTAAATGAACCGAAATCTTCAAACTGTCCTTTTGTCTGGTGTTTTGCTGGGAGCTGCCGTTACTGGTTTGTCCGGTTGCGCCCCCTTGCTCGTGGGCGGCGCCGTGATGACCGGGATTGTGGCCACCGACCGCCGCACCACAGGGGCGCAGGTAGAAGACGAGGGCATTGAGCTGAAGGTGGCCAGTGCCGTGCGCCAAGAGTTGGGCGATCGCGTGCACTTGAATGTGACCAGTTTCAACCGCAAAGTGTTACTTTCCGGCGAGGCGCGCACTGCGGCCGACAAGGAGCGCGCTGAAAAATTGGCGCAAAGCCAGGAAAACGTTCAGTCGGTGGTGAATGATTTGGCGGTGCAAGCCCCCAGCAGCCTGACCCAACGCTCCAAAGACACGGTGACCACCAGCCAAGTGAAGGCGGCTTTTATTGACGCCAAAGATTTGCAGGTCAACTCGATCAAAGTCGTCACCGAGCGCGGCATTGTGTACTTGATGGGCCGCGTCACTGCCCGCGAAGCTACACGCGCCACCGACATCGTGCGCAAAATTGGTGGCGTGTCTAAGGTAATCCGTGTGTTTGAAGAGATATCCGAAGAAGAACTCAAACGCCTGAGCCAGCCGCCCATGGCCAAGTAAGTCCTGGGGCGATAACCAAAAAAGCGACTTAGGTCGCTTTTTTTGATGTTGGGGGTTCAGCGCAAGCGGCGGATCAGGCTAGAGGTGTCCCAGCGGTTACCCCCCATTTTTTGTACGTCGGCATAAAACTGGTCCACCAGCGCGGTGACCGGCAAGCGCGCACCGTTGCGTTTGGCCTCGTCCAGCACCAGACCCAAGTCTTTGCGCATCCATTCCACGGCAAAACCAAATTCGAACTTGTCGTCGGCCATGGTCTTGCCGCGGTTGTCCATTTGCCAACTTTGGGCGGCACCCTTGCCAATCACATCCAGCACTTGGTGCATGTCCAGGCCCGCTTGTTGTCCAAAAGCAATCGCTTCTGACAAGCCCTGCACCAAACCGGCAATGCAGATCTGGTTCACCATTTTGGTCAACTGGCCCGCACCCGATGCACCCAGCAAGGTGAAGGCGCGCGAAAACGCCATGGCCACGGGCTTGGCTGGGTCAAAGGCCTCCGCATCACCACCGCACATGACCGTGAGGGCACCATTTTGTGCGCCACCCTGGCCACCCGAAACCGGCGCATCCACAAAATGCAGGCCCATTTTTTGGGCTTCGGCGTAGAGCTCGCGGGCCACTTCGGCCGAGGCTGTGGTGTGGTCGATAAAAATTGCACCGGGCTTCATACCTGCAAAAGCACCGTCCGGGCCCAGCACCACGCTGCGCAAATCGGCGTCGTTGCCCACGCAGGCAAATACCAAGTCAGCGCCTGCTGCGGCCTCACGCGGGGTGGGGGCCGAAGCGTTGCCCGGACATTCGGCCAACCAGGCCGTGGCTTTGGCGGCGCTGCGGTTGTACACCGTGACATGGTGGCCGGCACGCGCCAAGTGCCCGGCCATGGGGTAGCCCATCACACCCAAGCCCAAAAAGGCAACGCGGCGGGCAGGGGTGGACTCGTAAGTTTTGGCAGCAATTTGGCTCATGAAGGTCTTGGTTTGGGTAAAGGTTGATGGGGTGAAAGCTTAACAAAGGGAAAGCTGAGGCCGGGCCAGTGGCAGAACATGCGGCCAGAAAAACGGCTAATTTAGCAGCATGTCCTTGTTACTGTCATCCTCCCAACCACCCACCCTGTCACCCCCGCGCCTTGCCCTGTCACCACGCCCCCTTGCCCTGTCACCGCGCCCCCTTGCCCAGTCACCACGCCCCCTTGCCCTGTCACCCCCGACCTGATAGGGGTCAATGCCTTTTGGTCTGTCACCCCCGACCGGATGGGGGGGGCATGCCT
>Ga0315903_10001963_pt1 | contig 30917 bp, 63 predicted proteins | sample LakEriMetagenome_7_FD_203524 | JGI IMG/M metagenome (GOLD analysis project Ga0315903, IMG submission 203524) | Freshwater fungal communities from buoy surface, Lake Erie, Ohio, United States - Buoy 2 MA119 | ecosystem: Environmental > Aquatic > Freshwater > Lake | place: USA: Lake Erie, Ohio...
TAGCCCCCCTAGCCCTAGCCCCCCTAGCCCTAGCCCCCCTAGCCCTAGCCCCCCTAGCCCTAGCCCCCCTAGCCCTAGCCCCCCTAGCCCTAGCCCCCCTAGCCCTAGCCCCCCTAGCCCTGCCTAGTATCCGCTTTTACTAGATCCGAATTTGTTATCAAAAAGTTATGCGACACGCTTGACTTACTAACTCAATGAAGGTATCTTGATAGTAGTTAGGTAAATTGCCTAATGTAAAAAATGAAGCTAAATGAAATGGAGTAAATGAAATGAACACTAAAACTAAAAAAGTTGCTTACACAATAATTCGCCTGTTGCTAGGTTTAGTAATCACCCCCCTAGTTGCTGGTGTCTGGGTTGTAATCTATGGCTTGCTAGTTGCTAATGGTGCTGGACAGGCTCATACACTAGGCGAAGTTTGGACTAATGGCTTAGTGCTAGGTTCAGTAGTATCTCTAGCCCTTGTAATAGTTCCCCTAGTAAAAAACTAAATACTTGGTTAGCCCCCCTAGCAATAGGGGGGTTAGCCCCCTAAAAAGTTTAGGGGTTTCTTTCATTTTCCCCTAAACACTAAGCCCCCTAGTCTAATTCACTAGGGGGTTTAGTTTATCTAAATCTAAATAAGCTAGTGCCTGTTTTTCTACCCGTATCTATTTTTCTATGTGCCATAGACCTAGCAGTTATCTTGCCACCTGTAAAGCCTGAAGGTGGCTTGATAAGCAGAGCAGTTAGAGCGTGAACTAAGGCATCAACTCTATCTGGGGACTTGCCTTCCCCTGGAATCCAAGAATACATCTGGCTCTCAAGATCAGCTAAAAATCCTATGTGGTGAACCCTGTTTTGCTCATAAGCAAGAGTCACTGGCTCAGCTCTCAGGGCTTTACCGTATTTGCTATGAACCTCTAAAACAACTATGTTAGGGTCTATAGCATTGATAGCATTTCTAACTAATGCTCCACCCTGATTCACCTCAGCAACTACAGGACACCCCCACTTTCTAGCCATCTCTACAACCTTGTTGGCCCAAGTCTCAGGAGAACCTAGAACAGTAGCATCTTCCAAAACCCAAGCCTGTCTCTTGTATAAGTCTCTATCTGCTGTTGAGGCACAAACAACAATTCCGCATTCATCTCTAGGATTCTCAGCAACGCTAGGGTCTACCCCAATAATTCTTAGTGGAGTTCCAAGAGGCATACCACCCTCTCTGCCTCTCTCTATCATTTCACTAGTCCACAAGGCTCCCTCGACATCATCGAGCATCTCTCCATAGATTTCTTGCTGAGCAAGTCTGGTTCCAGCATAGACACCTGTAATAGCATCAAGATAAGCACCAGACAAGTTTCCTGAATTGTCTAATGTGGACCCACGAGTAATCACTACTCGACCTGTCTTAGATTCCTCGATCAACTTATACAAAAGAGGAACCCGCTTAGGAGTAGTGGTAACTACTATTTGAGGAGTTCTACCTAGACGGGTTCCAACTCTCAAGTTATCAAAGGCAGTCATACCAGCTGCATCTGGTGTCTGTCTCCAAGCTGCAATCTCGTCGCCCCAAGCGTGGGTGAACTGAGGACCACGAAGAGAGTCAGGCTCATCAGCAGTAAAACAAGTAGCCGTATTACCATTAGGCCAAGTCAGTCTTCTCTTTGATGGTTCATACAAAGGTCTCTCACTAGGGGGAGTCACATTCATAATTCCGGACTCACCTTCAACAATAACATCTCGCACATCAGCAGCAGTTCTAGCAACAAGGGCAAATCTTCTCTGCCCTGTAGTTGTGAACTTAGCTTGCTCTCTTACCCATTCAGCTGCTGTCCTAGTCTTGCCTGCTCCACGACCAGCTATGTATGCCCAGATATTCCAGTCACCTTCAGGAGCTTGCTGCTCTGGCCTCCCCCAGACTGACCAGTCCCAAACAAGAGAATCTGGATCCATACCAGACAAAACCTTAGCTTGCTCTTCAGGTGGAAGCATAGCAATCTGCTCCATAATACTTTTGGCCATAGGTCCTACTTCTGATCTGTGTACATAAATAGTGTACTTTAGGTTTGAACCCCCCTATAAAACAAAAGCCCCCTGCTAATGCAGAGGGTTTTGTAGTGAATAGGTGGATTGCGTTTTACCACCAGTGCCTAGTCAATTCGGTTCTCAGTAAGATCCGCTTTTGAGCACACCCGCCCTTTATCCGCTAAGATGAACCGCTAAGTTCAGGCGTTGCCTTGTCTGACCCATTTGACGTTTCAGACTATTCAGCCATACTCCAGATCTCCCGTCGGATCTCTGTTAATAAAATATTATATGAAGTTGTAAATTTATGCAAGGGGGTAGAGCAAAATTATCCAATTAATTTGATTTGGTTTAAAGCAGAGGTTTTTAGCTTTCCACCAATAGGCGCATAGCCCAGTAAAGCGGCTTTTGCTGGCATACAGGTCCCAACTACATACTTGAACCAGTCTTGAATAGCCTTACCCTTACCAACTGAAACTTTACCGGTTACCCTCTTAGGAGCTAGTCCATAGGCAACAATTGACAACTGGTAGGCACCCGGAATTACCTTTGTAAAGTTGATATTCAAGGTTCCGTTAGTAGCATCGGTCCCCCCAGTGATTGGGTCCTGTCCGCTAATGAACTTACCAGCAGCACTTGAAGTTGGAGCTACAAATACACCGGCTGCATTGCGAAGCTTAGCAATAGCCACGTCAGCATTGATAGCATCTGAAAGATCGAAGTAACCGAATGCGTTTGAGTTGTCTTCGATGTAAGCAGCCAACAGCTGAGAAGTAGAGAATGAGACTGCACCTGGAGCTAGACCACCGCTTGCTGATACCATATCGCTACTGCCTTTGGTCCAGTTACCAACAGTCTGATTTAGGTAGTTGGTTAGGTTTGAGTTTGTGCCAGAGCCAGAAGCGCGGTAAACAACCTTGATTGCTTTCTTCGGCAACTTCACACGAGGGTTCAAAGATTGGATCTTAGAATCATTCCACCGAGTAATCTCACCCTTCAAAATTCCAGAGATCACTTCGGCAGTTAGGTTTAGACCATCGCCTACACCAACAGCTGAGTAGGCAAATGCCACCGGACCTGCTACAAGGGGCACGGTCACAAAGCCCTTGCTAGGTACACCGCTTGTGTATGGGGCATCAGTTGCAGCCCATTCGATGTTGCCAGCAGCAAACTCGGTTCTACCGGTTCCAGAGCCAGTTGAAGTGTATGTGACACTATCGGCTACATAGGCAGCAGTGCAAGCTTGCATAGCTCCATTGGCAAAAGAGGATCCTTTACCGGATAGTGAAAATCCAGCTCCAAAAGCTGAACTTGATGATGTTGCTAGGGCAATTACCGCAATGGCAGTTGTGATCTTGATTAGAAGCTTATTAAGCATTTCTCTCCTAAGGTTAGTTGTTTACTTGGTTAACAGATTTAGTATGACATATTAAGAAAGAAATGAATTTTTAAAAAGAAAACGACCCCGCATTTGCAGGGCCGTATTCAAAAGCTAGTTGCTAGCTGAGTGAAACTCTAACGTTAGGATCTCCTTCAAAAAGTGCAGTAAAGGTATCCGCATTCATCAAACCATCACCCGGGATGCCTTTGGACTCCTGGAACTTAAGTACAGCATTTCTTGTGAGATCTCCATAGTAACCGGCTTTCACAGAGCCATCTTGCAAAAGCTCTAGCTCAATCAATCTACGCTGAACGTGGAACACAGTTAGTGATCTACGGTTTGCATCATTCTTGTATACACAAGAAGATAGAAGAACATCATCAACTTCTCCATTGCCAACCACAGCTGGACCTGCTGGAGTGACTACCGCATTAGCAATATCTTCTGCAGTAACCGCAACTGGCTCAGCATACTTAAGAATGACTGGCTCAGCAACTACTTCAGCTACTGGCTCAGCAACTACTTCAGCTACCGCTTCTTCAACAAGCTCCGGCTCGACTACCGCAACTTCTTCAGTAGTTTCAGGTTCAACTACTGCAACTTCTTCTACGACTTCCTCAGTCGAGTTTGTTTTCTTTTCTGCCATGAGGCCTCCTTCTAGATTCTTTATCTATTATAAACGCTGTGAAAGAACAGCCATTGTGATCGATGTAAGTGCAAATACACCTGGAACTACCAGGCCACCTACACCAGCTACCGCAAGTACAATTGCAACTACCGCAAGTGCAACTGCAAGGACAGAAGTCCAAACAATATCTCTAAGTCTTATTAACCAGCCAGGCATTACTTTGTCGCCTTTCCAGCAATCTTGCTATCTTCTTCTGAGTTGCAATAGCACCCGGATGAAGATCCAGGTAAGACTACCCCAAGAAGAGGTTTAACTTTTCTAGATCTTCTTTTTGCAATAACACCGTATGCAATTCCAAAAGAAGAACCGCATACTACTGCTAAAGCTAGTACTCCAATAATTGTTTCCATGTTACTCCTCGATATCTGAAATGTAATCAGCGTGATCTGCATGATTACGACTAAACAAGCTTAACAGGCCCAGGGCACCAATGGTGAGGCCCCCTAGCAAAACAGCTGTGGTGCTTATAGCTACCGCAACTGCAAGTATGATGTTAAAGTCCATTTTTACTCCTCCGTACTTAATAATTTATATTCCCCTGGAAAGCGAGAAGGCCCTGGCAATACCAGGACCTCCTCAGCCGGAACTTAATCTTTAGGGAGCTTGTTCAACCACCCTCACATACCGTATCTGACTGTGCTTGTAATTGCTCAAAGGCTCAATCACAGTAGTACCGTATGCTCGATTAGAGTTAAGGACTTTGTTATTTCCTATGTAAATGCCAGAGTGATAAAAATCAGTTCTACCGCGGTATGCAAATACCACAATATCTCCAATGTTTGGATCACTTACTCGCGTTCCTATTCCGGCTTGAGCAGTTGCAGAATGCGGTAGCTCTAGTCCAAAGTGTCTGTAAAGCCAGACAACCATACCGGAACAATCCCACCCGTAATGATTAGAACCAGAAAAAACATAAGGGGTTTTGTTTACCCTGGTCTTAATATATTTTAAAGTAAGCTTCATGCGTGCCTGGTTTCTAACTTCTTTTTTATTTTCAAAAAGAAGAGTAACCTTTGGATCGACATTCGGCTTACTTATAATCGGGGTGGCTATATTCAGTTTTTGTTTTTGTTCAGTTACTGCATTAACTGCCGAAGCAGAACAACCGGCAATAGTCAAAGCTATTCCCATTGTGATCGTTGCGAACTTTTTCATTGGCGACCTACCTTTCCTGTTATGAATTGAGTTAGTACTCGGTCGTTATTGTTGGGTTCTCCCGTAACACCACCTGGGCGGTGTTTTTTTAGTTTAACAGTAGTTTTCTACTCGTTATCACTAAACTTGTAATTTTCCTGGGCAATAATTAATTTTTTTACAAATTCCAAGACATCGGTATCTCTAATCTCTACCTGGTGAGCATAGTACTCGGTTTGTAGATCCAGGTTTTCACTTAAAGATAAATCGCCAGGAACCAGGGTACCTTTTTTGTATTCGGCATAAGCCAGGGCAAGCTTTTCACTAGGAATGTTCATAAAATCTCCGATCTCTATAAATTTTACCCCATAACCGCTAAACTAATGGACCCCCTGGATTTAGGGCCTGTACGGGGCTTCCAGGGCCGAAAAAGAGCTGTCCCCCGCCAGGCGCTAACTTGACGGGGGACTAATTTGGTCGTACACCTAAGCAGTTGTTGTGAACATTATTAAGTTATTTATACTTAGATGTTTGTCGCGGTTGCGACTAGAAAACTCTATCAAAAAATTTATTTATCGGCAACTCCCCCCCCCTGGTAGCTTCTCCCTGGCGAACCTGGTGCCAGGATAAATTAGATCCTGGAACCCTGGAACCGCATAAAAATAATCCCCCTGGTTTTCACCTGGGGGACTATTCTTACCTGGTTTATCCAAAAACTATTTCACCGAACATCGCGACCTGGACAATAACATCGGTATCGGTAGCGTCATAATCTACATCGCTAGGGTCGGCCATAATCGCCTGGCAGACTGATTTGGTTGATCGGTTCACTTGTATTTTTCCGCTGGCAAGCTTCTCGGTAGCGTCTAGCAAATCCTGGTAAGAAATTGTTTTATCAACTACACCGGCAGTTTCATCAAGGCAGTCCGGTAATAGTGTGATCGCGTATGTTCTTTTTTCGGTGTCGTGTTCTGCTGTCTTTGCCCAATAGCCGATAGACATACCCGCGTCATCACAAATAAATTCAAAAATTTCAATTTGTTCCTGGTTCATCTTTTCTCCTTTTTTTCTGCCAGGGTTCCCTGGTAATAAGAAGCTTAGCAAATTTTTCCAGGCAAAACTAAAAACCAGGAATTATTTTTTCCGCGTGTCTAATTTCCTGGATCTAATTTTTATTACCGCACCTGGAACCTGGAACCTGGAACCTGGAACCTGGAACCTGGAAAAGATAAACCCCCGGTATCTCTACCAGGGGATTATCGGCAACCAGGCTATTCCAGGGTCCCGGTATCCTGGTCGCTGTGTGAGCAAGACCAATAGCCGTTCTCCCTGGTTATTTTTTCTTTGTCCCAGGACTTCACTTCATAGCACCTACCGCATAACTCGCACTGAATAAAGTTTTCTCCTGTGCTTAGTTTGACCAGGGTTGATGTTGTTTCTAGGTATTTAGAATAAGACATTTGTTTCTCCATTTTCCACCAGGTTTTCCTGGTAATAAAAGTTTAGTGGCAGTAAATAATTTTCGTCAAGCTTCGGCAGATAATTTTTGGCGTGTCTAATTTATAGACTTAGTTCGGGTTAGATTTATCCCTGTTCTAATTCTAAGTTTGATCCAGAAAGTTCCGTGAGTTCGGCAGAATGTTCGGTGCTTACAGGGGACTAAAACTAGTCGCTTTACTTCTGGAAAAGCGTTTTTACTTTTGATTAGTCCTAATGCGTAAAGTTCTGCCTGTTCGGCATCTCCCTTTTTTTCAATAAACATACCCGCCCCCTAATCTATCTTTGGGTAGTAAGGGGTTGGGTCATAACAGGCTACACAATGGCCGAACTTTTCAGGGTTGCCTAAATTATCTATCAGGGTATTCTCGGCAGTAATAGGTTCTTGGCAGTCGGGGCATAATTCTTGTTTAGGTGCTAGTCCTGCCAATTTTGCCACACTCTCAATTTTTAGAAATTCGTTGATGTCCATTTTTTCTCGTTTCTACTAGGGAACTACTTACACTTATACCTTACCAAAAAAATACAAAATTATTCCAAAAACTAAAAAACTTTTTTTAGCGTGTCCCGAAGCTTCGGCAACCAAAAAAACCCCCTGCCAATTTCTCGGCAAGGGTTTAGTTTCTAGGGCCTATAACTAACCGCAGACATTTAGATAGGTTGCCCGCAGTTAGAACATTCAACGTGTTCATCACATTCGCAGTCGTGCGTATGGAAAAACGGATCGTTCTCGGCGTTAGACACTTTCCAAGTGTCTGGTCCAGACTTACCACAATAACCGCAGTAGTCATTTTCTTTATCTTCTGCCATTTGATTTCCTTTCGTATGGTCTATCTAAACCCTACACCTAACCGCAGACATTTAGCAACATTCCCCGCGTGTCGTGTTTAGCGTGTCCCGAAGCTTCGGCAACCAAAAAATAAACCCCTGCCAATTTCTCGGCAAGGGTTTAGTTTCTAGATCGTGTTTAGAGTTTCCCGATAACTTCTAATGTTTCGGCAAGAGAGTTATACCCCTGAAACTCGCCATAATTGTCTATCTTGTTATCGGCACTCACTAGACGGATAGTAAATAACTTTTGTTCGTGAGTGTAATTCCACTCACTCGTTATGAATACCCTGCCTAGTCCGGTATTGGTAAGAGTTCCCCAGAAAATAGTTGATCCAAAAAAGTTTAGTGTTTCGGCACTAAACCAATTTTTATTAGCCCCGATAATTTCCTGCCACTCGGGACTACTCTTTTTTAGTTGCGTTGCTTTGCTCATTAGTTCCCCCTAGTCGTTTTCTTTTCGCCTATTGAAACGGAAACATTGACTTCGTAAAAGCGTTCTACAACTTCTCGGGCTGTTTCCCAATACGCTAGGTCTATTGCTGTTTCTTCGTGAGTATCAACCAATTCATCGGCAAGGCGTTCTAATAGTTGATCGTTGGTTAGGTGCTTTACATACTTGCTCATTTTCTCTACTTTCTGTCGGTGTATGTATTTTTAGGATACCGAACAAGCCCCTAGATGTCTAGGGACTTGCTCGGCGTGTTGGAATTAGACAAGTTCGGCAGAAACCTTATCTGTCCAAACAATTTCTATCTCTGGGTGGCTGTCTAGGTAGTTATCGTCAGGGTAGCCAATAAAGTCATCGCCAATAATTTCCTCATCAAACTTTACGATCTCTATTGCTTCGTGGAAACTGCGAGCCTTTATTGGAGCAGAGAACTCCAACTTTTTCATCTCACATTTTCCGTCATAGCCATCAGGGTAAATCTCTACCCACTGATAAACCCTGTAATTCTTTTTTAGTAAGTGAGTATGACCGCACTTTCTCTTGCTCATTTTTTACTCCGTATCCGTTAGGCAACTTACCTAACTACTCCAAACTTACCAGCCCTAAATCTATTTAGTCAAGCGTGTCGCAGATAATTTTTTAGAGCAGTTTAGACACTTGCTCAGGTGTTTTTCGTAATCGGGGAAATGAGAGAAACCCAATTACACGCTTTTTATTTTTTTCTTTCGGTGCTTGCTTTTTATTGCTGGTGCTAACTCGGCAACTATTAGAACCATAGCAACAAACCAGAACAGCCCGCCCAAGAATACTCCCCACGCCAGCTCAGCAAGGTTATTATTAGTGATCCCGAAATAAATACCGCAAGCAGTAGAGAACACCGCAAACAGCAACAAGGTTGGTATCATCTCTTACCCCTAATCACTTCCACAGCGAACCAGACAGACATTAGCAAACCGAATACCGCACCATAACCCAAGTAGTCCAGCGGTGTATTACCGCTAGGACTAGCACCATAAGCGATTAGCATTACGCAAACTAACAGATACCCGATAGAGCAACCGCTAGTGATTACCGCACTTGCGATAAGTATTCTCTTACCCTTGCTCACTCGTCATCTCCATAATCAACTGAATTAGTTTTACCGCACTCGGCACACTCAACATCGGCAGTTCCAGATCGCCCTGAAACTACTGCTTCAACTTCGTTCTCTACTCCGCACTCGCACTCAAAGTAAAGTGTTATCTCTTTATCGTTATCCCAAGGGGTAGCGGTTTTCCAAGCGTCATAACCGCCCCCGATGTCGTATCCACTCATTTAGTAATCTCCTTTTTCCGTTAGGCAACTTACCTAACTAATCTAAGACTAGCGGTGTTTTAGATTTTCCGTCAAGTCCCTTGGCGTGTTTTTATTTATTTTTTTGTTGAGCCTTTTAGACACTTGCTCAGGTGTTCGGCACTACTTCCACTCGCCTAATGCGATCATCAGTTCGTTAGGTGAAACTTCCAGCTCACGACATAAAGTAGCCATCATACCTGACGGGATTTGTCGTTGCTTGTGAAAGTATCGGCTCAGGCTAGACTTCTGTAAGCCTGTTGCGATAGCAAACTGATTTAGGGACTTGTAGCCCTGTTGCTCATACTTAGAAATAAACCAAGTCCAAGTATCAACCTTTTTAGTTCTTGCCATTTTCTCACCTCGTTTCATCGGCACTTATTCAGTATGCCCGAATAGAAACAATTTAGCAAGTTTATCGGCAAACTTTTTTTTGGCGTGTCGGGTAAAGAAATAACCCTGCCAGCTCGGCAAGGTTATTCTTGATCGTGTTTTGCCTAATCGTTCATTTTGGCAATAACTACTTCCAATTCTGCTAGTGCTTGCTCGGCAGTAATCTCCCTGCTCTCAAATTGGTCATAGATTTTTTTGATTTTCTCGGCAACCTTATCCGTCATCTCTCCCCCTTCCTAATTAGTCGGTGTCGGGTCATAGCAACTAACACAATTTCCAAACTTCTCTGGATTTCCTAGATCACCTATTCTCTGGTTTTCATCAGTAATCGGCTCTTGGCAGTCGGGGCAAGTTTCCACTTTCTCGCTGTAATAAGTTATCCACTCGTCTAGTTTTGTATCGGTAAGTTCGCTAAATAGTATCCGTATTAGGTAATTCCTGAAATAAGGGTCTTGGGCATCTATTTTCTTATCTACGGATAAGTTCCACTTGGCTACGGCAAGTTTTACAAACAAGACTTCTTTATCTATTCTCTCGGTCATTTCTTTTCCATTTCTTTCGGTGAGCTTTTGCTCTATAAATAAATTACCATTTGGCAACAATTTCCGCAACTTTATTTTTTGGCGTGTCTAATCTCTCTTGCCTTTTTGTCTAATTGACTAGCATACCAATTTAGTCGGTGTGCCATACCAAATAACTTCCCTGCTAGTGATCTAAGTATTTCGGCTAACTTGTTCATTTTCAGCTCTCGCTTTCTCGCTATTTGCTCTCATAATCTTATAGCGTTCTGCTCTTACTTCTTGGCATTTAGGGCATTCTTGTCGGTGCGAGTTTTCCCCTATGTAATCTACTTCGGTAGGTGTTCCGCAACTCCAGCACCAGATCATAATTTTTTTATTCATTGGTCAAGTCTATACCTTGCTGTTCCAATTCAGCCCATTTCTGCGTGTCGGCATAACTTCCCCACTTGTAAGGTTCATAATCTACGCCAGCAACCAGCTTGCTAGTTTTCTGTATCTGCTCTAACTTACTTGGTCGGCAGATTTCTACTTGTCCGTTTTCGTGTATTACTTTCCATAGCAATACATAACCTTTACTGCCCACTATCTATCAACCCTATAAACCAGAATAATAAAGTCATCAGCGTAAGTTGCTGTTGTGTCGGTGAATGCCCATTGAGTAGCTTTTCCGTAATCTATCCACGATCCAGATTTTTTTGGATTATCGGGGTCGGCTAGATAGAAACCATTAGTTTGGATTTTCTTTACTGCCCTAGTTGCGTTTAGATACCGGTGTGCCTTATCACTTTCAGTTTTAGGGTCAATACACTTTATCAGCGTTAGCTTTACATTAGGTTCAGCAACTACTCTTTTTAGGTCGGCTAGTGTTTTCATTTCTTTTTTCTCTTTCTCTCGGTGCTAGTTGTTTTCTAGCAATAACTCTACTTGATTACAGGCGTTCATTATGGCAATTCGGCAAGACACAATTTTTTCTCTAAGTTCTCGCTGTTCAGCTGTTAGTTTAGTTGTGTCTATAAAGGACAATTTTAGACTTTCATTAGTCCAGATCTCATTTATCAACCTAAACGCTGTTTCTAATTCGGTGTTGGTTTCTTGTAATCTCTCGGTGCTTGTTCTTGCCATTTCTCTTTTCCATTTCTCTCGGTAATCTAAACTTACAGATTTTTTCTAAGTTCGTCAAACTTTTCTTTTAGTTTTACTACTGCGTTTCGGTTATCCAATAATCTTTTTTCCGTAGCTGTTATGTGTTCTAACAAATTATCTATTTCGCCCTGACTTCTTGGATCTAAGTTTCTAAACATAACCAGCATTCCGTCTATTAGAGATGTTATTGCTGTTTTCTCTAAGTTTAGCTTTTTTAGGTCGGCAACAATTTCTCTAATTTCTTGTTCTCTTTTGTCCATTTTTCATTTCTCTTTTCTTTATCGGTGCTAAGGGGATTAGCCTAACGCTAACCCCCCTAACAATTCTAGACTAGTCCTTGACTTTTGCGAACTCTATAAACTCGGTGCGTGTATAGATTTTGCCCTTATACCAAACCGAACCTGTATCGGCATTTAGGGTTATGTCGGGATTATCGTTCCAGCCATTTTCGGTGTTGCTTGATGACCTAATACCATAACCTAAGTTGCCTGTGTAGTCCCCCAGAATTATTGCGAACTCGTAGAATACCTGTGCTGTAAGGTATGAGTGATCGCCTATTCTGCCTGTTCTCTCTAAGACATTAGCAATAGCTCGCACTCCGTCTAGCCCTGCCCATTGTCCATAAAGCTCTATCGGGTTCGGCATACTTTCACTAGTGATAAAGACACTTGCTCTATCTCCCATTTTGTTTCCTTTCGGTAGTTGTTGTTTTGGTATGTAAAGTCTAAGGCTGAATTGTTTATTCCGTCAAGTTATTTTCTTGGTGTGTCTTAGCAATTTTGTTCTCTATTCTCTCTACCAGATTTAGTAGATCACTACATTTCCCCTTATGGTGATAACAATACCCATTCTCTAATGCGTCAAAGCAAACTTGGTTCTTTATCATTACTACAAAGGCTCTAAGTGGCAGTTCGCCCAGGCTGTTTATGATTTTGTCGGTATCTCTTTCCATTTTGTTTCCTTTCGGTTAGGTGTCTAGTCTAAGGCTATTTTCTTATTTCCGTCAAGCTTAGCCCTAGCGTTTCGGTAAATAAATAATCCCCCTAGTCAATGACTAAGGGGACTAATTAGGTGATCGTGTTTAGGCGAATAGTGCTGATGAACTTACACCGATAATGATTACCAGAATAACAGGGGCAACCTTTACAAGTCGCTCTATGTCCCTAAGAACAAATAGCATTACTAGCCAGACAAGAATAAAGGCTAGAACTACTGCCCCTAAATAAATTAGAGCGTGTAAGAGCGATACGGAACAGATAATTAGTAGCCCTGTTGCGATTAGCTTTACATCTCCCATACCAATAGTTCCCGATCTTTCGTGCCAAATAGTCATACCGATAAGCATAAACAAACTTGCTAATAATCCAATTCCCCAATTTGCCCAAGTGCCGAACAGAACTGCGTTAGTCGTGCTGGTCGCAAGTGTGATAAAGAGCAGGGGGACTACAAACTTATTTGGAACTCTACTCTGTCTAGCGTTTATCACCAGAACAGGTATAGCCCCTACTAATAAATACGCTAGCGGTATTGCTGAAATTATTTGTTGAGTGGTCATTTACTTTCCATTTCTCTAAGCTGTGGAGTTTCCACTTATCAAGTAAAGCATACTTTATCGGTTTAGGTCAAGGTTAGGTGATCGTGTTTCGGGTAAAGAAATAAGCAGTTTATAGACTTGCTTAGGTCTTTGGCAGTAGGAAATGAGAGAAACTACTGCCATTATCGGTTGCGAGAGTGGGCAAGAAAGAGCAACCGATAAACCAAACTTACAGGGTTTTTATTTGTTCGTCAAGCTCGTATTTTCTACGCCTAACTAGCCAACCTAGTTCGGCAGAATACTCTATCGGCAAGTTATTCTCTCTTTTGAGTAGCCCCCAAGTAAGAGCCATAAACAACAGAAAGTCCGGGTCCCACTCCAAGTTGAGAACGCTTACGCTATCTCTCTGGAATTGTAAGTAAGTATCGTCAAAGTCCCACTTCTGCGTTTCCTGATCATAACTTTCCACATAAGCAAAGAACACTCTGTCCGTATCTATCTCGCCAACAGCTCTAAGTTTTTCATCAGGGTTCTCGGTGTTATACAACTCTACAATTTGAGTAATCATTTTTTTTCCTTTACTTGTTTAGTTTTCTAGCTCGTTCAGCAACTCTAACATAATCCAACACTTCTCGCACCGATTATGTTTATGTTGCTTAGATTTTTTTATTGGCGGTCTAGTGATCGTTATTCCACATAAAGCAACAGCATTAGGCGTATTTACTTCATCGGCTTTTACTAAATGAATTAGTGGCTTATCCTTTTCCGTTTCGGTGTTGTTCCGTTTCGGTGTTGTTTGTTGATCCAATTTTTTCTCTTTCCGTAAAGTAGAAACTCCCCTAATCTAAACTCTCGGTTTAGTTTATTAGGGGAGTTATCTTTTCTACCTAAACTAACTTGATGTATTCGTATTCGGTAGTTCTTAGGCACTCGTCAAATACAGCAGGGTATTTTTCTTTCATCAAGTTTCGGTCAAAGCTAGTGTTCTTTCCTGCCTGTAAGACATAAGAACCCTTACCAACTACTACTGCTCGCTTAGCCCCATTTAGAGCATTGGCTAAGATTTCTGTTGCTTGTGCTTTTTGCTTTTCCAACTCGGCAATTTGGTCTTTTAGACTTTTTACTAGATCGTAAGCGTCTTTGACTTTCTTGCTCGTTAGTCTAACTTCTTGCGGTGTCTCGTTTTCCATTTTGTTTCCTTAGTTTTATACCGATTACTCGGCTACCGAAACTTTCGGTATTTACAGATTACGCCTTTTAGTATTTTTGGTCAAGTATTTATGAAACTTTTTTTCTGGCGTGTCTAATAGTTTTCTAGCCAAGTCAAATACTCTTTTGAGTTTTCTACCCTTGCCAAGAGCTTTTTATTTTTGATGATCTCGGCATAATCTCTAAGACACTCTGCCCTGTTGTAATACTTCACCTTAGCTAATAACTCCCCTGCTAGTGTTCGGTAAGTTATCGTGGCTCGTATCTCTGCCCCGTATTCTGCCGAATAGGTGATCTCTCTACCCTTTACAACTTTACTTCTGCTTTTCTCTAAGTCCATTAGACAAGTTCCAATTCTCTATGTTCGGTGGCGTTAGTTTCTGGAACATCTAGCCAATTACAGCTTTTACATACAGCATAGATTTTTGGTGGCACATTGGTAATTGAGTAGCGATAGACATACTTAGTTAGGTCATACATAGACACAATTTTTTTACATACAGCACAAGTAGTCATTTTTATTCTCCTGTAATCATCTCGGCAATACCGGCAAGCTTTACTAGCCTAGCAAGAACTACGGAATAAGCAAGTCTATTTATGTCTGCTGTGTGTTTTCTATCTACTGCTGTAAATAAAGAGTTAGTGTCCGTAAGGTTCATAATCTCTACTGCCAAACTTTCATAACGCTTGTTCCAAGTTCGGATCAGGTCAGCAGTAATAAACATCTGGTCAGCATACTTGGTAAAAGAGTTATTTGGATTAGCTTTGGCTAGTGTCTGGCTAAACTCGTTAGCAAGTTCTAACGCTTGTTCGGCAGTATCAGGGTCAGTTGAGATAAGTGCTAGTTGTAGTTTTTTATTTTCCATTTCCGTTTCCTGTTCGGTTTTGATGTTTCCAAGATAGCACACTTGGATAAAGAAAGTAAGCAGTTTATACACTTGCTTAGGTGTTTTGCTATTAGGCAGGTTCGCCTTATTTAGCAAATTTCAAATCCACCAGAGTTTTCCAGAAACTCGGCAAACTCTTTTAGATCATCAAGGTCTAGGGAATACCAAGTAGCGAAGTTGTCCTTTGTTCCCTCGGCATTACAGCTATTACACCAGCCCTTTATTCTGCCTAGAATAATTGCTTGCTCTTGTGGCAGTTCTCGGTCAGGCATACCATTTTCCACGCCAACCCTGTCTGTTCTAATTCCAGAACCTTTACAGATTTCGCAGGTTTCTCTTGGCAGTTCTGATAGAGCTTTGTTTCTCTGAACAATAAACTCGTTAGCCCTGCCATTTTCCAGATCGGTTTTTATGCGATTAGCAAGTTCTAAACTGCCTTTATCGTCTAGTCCATCGCCATCGTTGTAATGTCCAGATACTTCACCAACTAGGTCGTTATACATCTGCTCGCAGTAGTCCCAGAGTGGCCGCCAGCCCCAGACATTACGCCTGAAATAAGTGCCAACTTCGTTTTTAGGGTTCTTGCCATAAACATCCATACCCATTTTTAGTTTTCCTTTCACTAGGGTTTTTTGTTATTGCCAAGTCAGTTTATAGCAACTCACCGACATTTCGCAACTTTTTTATTGGCAAGTCGCAAATAAAGCTGATAAGCAGTTTAGACACTTGCTTAGGTGTTTTCCGTTTTTCAGGAGTGGCTTAGTCCAATACCTCTGATGTGAGATCCATTTTTTCATCATCAGGGTTGCCCTCGTTATCCTCGTTGTAAGAAACTCTAACAAAGGTGCTAGTTCCCCAAACTAAATCGTGTCCGATAGATGAAGCTTCTACTTCCACCGAAGTCCCAGCCCGCTCGCCATTGTCCCAATCTCTAACTCTTAGAACCCCCGACACAACAACTCTGTCCCCTTTGGCGATAGATGTATTGGCGTTTATAGCAAGTTGTCCAAAGGCAGTAATGGTGAACCAATTAGTATCTTTTGTAATCCAGCGAGCAGAGTGTCTGTCCCAAATCTTAGTGTGGCTTGCTAAACGGAAACTAGTGATCGCTAAATCTTCCCTAGTTATTATGTGCCTAGGTGTTGTAGCAACTAGTCCCTGAATAGTTATTGTTGAGTTTTCATTAGCAGACATTTTATTCCTTTTCTTTTTGTTGTTAGGTGAGCAGTTTATCAACTTACTCAGGTTTAGCAAGTTCTTTTTGTAGCAACTAAACTTACAAAAAAGCTGGATAGTATTGCGATCAACTCCAATACGGATACCTCCATTTTTACACCTTAGTATCATCGGTGCTTAGTTTTTTCTTGCTAAGGAACAAGGGCAGTTTAGCGACATACTCCGGTCGGATTTCACTAAGTTTTCAGGGTAGCGATCCCCCGAACCCACCATACTAGTCGGTTCTATGAACGGACATCTTGGTTCTCCACCGATTTCTCGGTTTCGGGTTCTGCTTAGTGAAAGTCTATTACTCGTCAGAATACTCCTGCTCTGGCGATAAATCAAATCTAAATGTAGCTCGGTATTCATCGTGGCTAGATCGTGTAATTACCATTTCCTTTTCAGGCGTAATACTTATCCGTAGCGTGTAATCGCCATTTATGGATAAAGCGTCTAGCAAGTCTTTTGCCTTTGTATCTGTCCAACCATTACTGCCTGTCCAACCCACACTCTCACCATAAACTCGGATCAGGGTTTCCTCTGTCCAACCTTTATGAAGTAAGTATGGCTCTAAGAACTCGTCTTGGAAGTATTGCTTATCATCATCAAAGCAACCAAAACACTCACTACTAAACTCACTCTCGCCTGTTTCCTCGTTCTCTACTTCACAAGAACAAAGATTAGTGATCTCTAATTCGGTTGCCTGTGGCTCTGTGTTGTTATCCATTTTATTTTCCTTTCGTTTGGATAGTAAAAGTTTATAGATTTACCAAAGTTTCGTCAAGCTCTTTCGGTGGATAATCTGGAACTCCACCTGCCATACAAATACCAACTTTGATAACAAGCTCGGCTGTGTTCATTCCCATAGCCTTAGCAATTTCCTCTAACAATTCACTACTAGGCTGTTTCTTGCCCTGCTCTACTTCCCATAGGTAGTTGTGAGAGATTACGGCTTTGGTATTGTTGATCATCTGCCTAAGAGTGTATCTTGTTTCTTTCCGGTATTCAGAGATCACCCAAGATAACGCTGTTCTAAATAACACTAGACACTTTCCTTTCGTCATTTACTAACTTCTTTTCTGGTGAGAGCTAGGCGATTAGAAACAGGGGGAAAAATAATCGCCTAGCCCTCGGTTGTGGATAGCAGAAAGGAAGTTGTGAAACATCTATCCACATTATCGGTAAGCACAACAAGCAGGAAAAAAGCTTACCGAAGTTTATTTCTATAACACAGGATAAACCTTATTTCCTGTTTCGTCAAATACTTCTATGAAAGTATTATCTGATACTTCTAGGTTCTCTGTAATGCTCTCATAAGCTTTCGCAGGATCACTAGCCATAACCGAGTAATCGGTTCTGATTACAACCTTGTAAGGCTGAACAGGTTTAGGGCAGTCAGAATACCAACTTTCCTCGTCATCATCATTGGCACAAATACAACTATCCTCACTACCATTAGCAACATAGTCAGCGTGGCAACTCGGTATTTCCCAAGATCTAGTTTCATTGAGTTCCCCCTCTACGCCAAGAAACTCTGCCCCCCAACCTTGTTCCTCCTCGCAATAAAACTGAAACTCTAAGTTCGGGTGTTGCTCTACCATAGCCTCCATAGCAGGATAGGGAATACTCCAAGCTGTATCGTAGCGATAGATTATCGTGTCGGTTTCGCCTAACTTGTCTAAGATAGTTTCTAAGCTTGATCCTGATGTGTCCCACTTCACTCCCCAATTATCTATGTTCCACTGATACCAACAACCTTCGGGAAAGTCCTCTCTACCCCAATACTCGTTAGTATCTAGTAGTTCTTGCTTAGGCGATACAAAGTTCCAGAAAGACAGATCACAAGGTTCGCTTATGTTCTTTTCGTTTTTCCTGTCCTCGTTCTTTACATTGTTTCCGTCAGCGTTCTTTATCCAAGTATCAGATAAATAATTTGTTTCGTGTTGCTGTTTAGCTTTGTTAGCAAACTCCAACAAATCGGTTTTAGAGCCAGAAATCTCTACTTTGTTATAGACCCAATTTGGCATTACTTCTTACCCCTCTTTTTTCTGAAAGCAGGGTGTCTAAGTTGAGAAGCCATTAGCTCTATTGCTGATGTGTGTTCCATTTCAGTTGTAATTACTAGATCAGTAATTTCCTGAATACCTAACTTCTCTGCTAATGCTTTGTAAGGCTCAAATGCTCGGTGAAAGAACGGATTAGGCATTTCCAGATTTACAGCAGTAGTAGCCATAGCACAGAAGATTTGGATAGCAAGTCCAGCAATTTCCTCTGTCGTTTCCAGCTCGGCAATTACTTCCATTAGGTCTTGCCCCTTTTCGTGATCGTGGTTCGGGTCTTGGCAGTTTTCACTCATTTAGTTTTCCTTTCGTAATGGTGATACTTCTATGGTATAGATTTTCCTGAACAAGTCAAGTTTTATCTACCCTGTTTCGCATTAGCACTTGTAAGAGCCTCTGCCCCTAGTTTCCCGATTATCTCGGCAACTTCGGTTATGGAGTTTCCGACCTTGACTATCTTGGTATCAGTTCCAGCAGAAACAGCTTTTACATAATGTCCCCCCTCGTAAGTGATCCATAGAACACCTACGCCAGATTTCATACACCGAGAGAGCCAATGCTTAGTGGCGTTGATTTCCTCGGCAGTATAGCAAGCGTCAGAAACAACAACTAGCAACCTAGCACTTTTTCCGTCTAGCAGTTCTAGTTGTCCGTTTAGAGCCTGAAACGCCAAATCAAACTTTTCAGTTCCGTCATTAGCAGAATAGACATTTACTTCATCTAAGCGTTGCCCGACTTTGAGAGTTGGAAACACGCCTGAACCGAAATTGACCATAGCAGTTCTCGCTTGGATACGCCTACCAGCCTCACTTAGAACCCAAGCAGTAGTAGCCATAGGTTTCATAGCAGAACCCATAGAGCCTGAAACATCTACCATAATTCCGATAGACAAGTTAGGAGTTTCGGTATGCTTGCGAGTTTTGTATTTCCAAGTTTCCACAGGAGTAAATACGCCCTTAGATTTCAGAGCCTCACGCTGAACAACTGCCCGACTACGCAAGCGACCTTTTGGCATTACCGAAGTGATCCTAGTTTCAGTTCTGTTTCTGTATTTTGCTTTTGCCCAAAGTTTAGAGATTAGAACAGCACTAGCTCTTTCACTAGCAGTAGGTTTTCTAACTTCTACCAACTTAGAGTTAGAGCCAGAACCCTTATCAGTTTCAGGTTCGCCAAATACACGCTGACTTGACTTCTTGTGTTCTGCTTTTTCGGCAGACTTATCTGCCCTTGCTTTGCCTGTATCTTTCCAAAACTTATCTATTTGTTGCTTACTAAGTTTCTCAATAGCAGTTAGTTCGGTGTTCTCTTTTGCTTTTTCTATCTCGGCAAGGATTTCCTCAATAGTTTTTTCTCTACTGCTACTTTTACCCTCGCCCTTGTCCTTGTCCTCGCCCTCGCCCTCGTTCTCGCCCTCGCCCTCGTCATCGCCCTCGCCTGACGGATAGCCACAAGTGCCACCCTCGCCATTTTCTTTTTCCTTTTCGGAAACTAACCTGTCCCACTCAATAGCTAGTGGATAAAGTTTTTCAGCGTTATCGTGATCAGAGTGTAAAGATGCTTTTATCCAAAGTTCTCTTAGGTTCTCTACAAGGTCAGTTCCCAACTTGCCCTCAATTAGTTTTGCCAATTCAGGAACATCTGAAAGTTCCAAGATACCGACATCTACCCTACCTAGAATTAGGGTTGCCATTTTTGCTACATAGCGAGTTCCAGATAAAGCAATAGACCCTAATTTGTCCTCTGCCTTATCATCACCTAAGACAATTTCCAAGGCACAAGCAGATAAGAAGTATTTGTTAGTTGGCATTTCCCTAGAACCAAACGCCTCAATTCTGATTTCCTCTAAGAAGTTGAGAGCTTTGTATTGCTTACCATTTAGTTCTTTACTTGCTAGTTCCATAGACCAGCGAGAATACTTAGCGTGGAGTGCCTCGTGGAAAATAGCACCTACGCCTTTTGGAAAGTCATAGTGATTTTCAGGATCAGACAAATCGGGAATAAGTGTCGGTGGCAAACTGCCAAAGCAAACTTCATTATTCACTTCTATCTCGGCACTAGCAGGGTCAAATAGAGCAGGTGCGGGTGCTTTCATTTCGCCACCTACATAAGCAATTAGGTCAGTTCTACCCGACCACTTGTTAGCCAATTCACCAACAGACTTACCAACTTTTAGCCACTCACTAGGAGTTTTCTTTACGCCAAGTTCGTTCTTACCAAAGTGCGACATTTATTTTCCTTTCAGTTGTCGTATCTATAAATCTAGTCTTGTTTATTTAGTTAGTCAAGTTGTCGGGGGTAGAAATCTGAAAACAAGAAAAAGGATTTCTACCCCCTAAGCTAAAACTTAGGCAGGACACAGAGCCTAGATTTTAGCAGTTTTTACTTCCTCGCCATAAACCCTAGATAGAACCTCGGCAACAATAGGTCTATCTAGTTCAGGTGCTATGGCGATTAGGTTGCTTACTGCCCATTTCGTTCCAAAGGCGATCTCTAAATCTCTAAACGCTAATACTTCTCGCATTTGTGGCGACCAAGAGATTTCGCCAGAGATACGCTTTTTGGCTAAGTTCTGACTAGCAGTAGCGATAATCGCAGGGACACCTAACTTCTTAGCAAGCGACCAATCGGTAGTCAGTTCCACTTGTGCTGTAAAGCGTGAGAGTAATGCCTCTGATAAAACAACTCCGGGGGCATTAGGGTTAGTAGCACCAACTACAAAGAACCCCTCTTTTGCTTTTATTGTTCCCCTATCCAAGTTAGAAGTGATTACAAGCTCTTTTCTTCCGTCAAGCAGGGAATAAACAACCGACATAACTTTCGGGTCAATAAGTCCAACCTCGTCAATTAGCAATACGCCACCATTTTCGGCTGACTTTACCAAAGGTCCGTCTATCCACTCAAAGTTTCCACTTGGAGTTTGGACATAAGAACCGACTAAATCGCCAACCTCGGTATCGCCTGATCCTAGAATTGTATAAAGTTCCTCACCGAAACTAGCCTCAACCAGAGCAGTTTTACCACAACCAGCCTCACCATAAAGTAAAGCGTATTGACTAATACCACGCAGTTTTTTCAGAACCTCGGTGTCCGAGTGTTCGCCCCAAGTCCGAGTGTAATACATCTCGCCATTAGGTCGCTTGATAGCATTTTCAGAAGTTAGCGTTTCTGCCATTTTTGTTTTCACGACTTTCTTTTTGTCCTCGGAATTACGCATTGTTAGCGTTCCAGATTTGCTTAGATTTGATTTTAGTTGCTCATTGGCAGTTTCATTTACCTTTTGAGCTGATACTGCTACCAACATAGTTGGCAGTTTTTCGTGTAGTTTCTCGGTAGCGTTTATTCTGTCTAACGCTACTTTTTGTTCGTCATTTAGACTTTGTGTTGTATTTATCATTAGTGTCCTCAACTTTCTTTTTTACTATACAGCACTAGAAGTTTTTGTAGCAAATAGATCATCAGAAAAATCGTGTGCTTTTCTTGACCTTAGTATTCGCCTAATCAAAGCGTTAGGCGTGTTCCAATTAGAAGTGTCTAACAAGTCCTCTTTGGAAAACTCAACAACAAGGGGTTCTTTGTAAAGTTCCCAACCCTGTTCCATTATGCTTTGGAAAGTTCTGTCCATAAATAGCAAAGTGTCTATGGCATAAACTACTGCTTGATCCTCGGTTAGAGTTTCAGCGTTGTAAGAGTTGTTGTGTCGGTATTCTCGTCTATCGTTTATGACTTTCCACGCTTGACTATAAGCTCGCCAAGGTCGTCTAGGGTTCATTTCCGAAATCTGCCTACGCCAGATAGTAGTTGGAACATAAACCTCTTTTGTTCCACCAGAAGTGGTGTCGGGAAGTGTAGCCATACTTTCAGGCGTGTAGATAATTTGTAGTGTGTGAGTTTCTTTACGAAACTCGGTGTATAACGCATAACCTACAAAAGTAGCAGAGTTATTTGTTGTTGGTTCAGCCATTTTATTTGTGTCCTTTCGGGGTCTAGTTTTCGGCTAATACTGAAATCGTAATTCTTTTTTCTAGGGAAGTCAAGTCTAATAATGGAAATCTACTAAAACTAAAAATTGTTTTTCAGGTTCAGTATCTAAACGCTTACGGAAATAGGACAAATTGGCAGACCAAGTGTCCAGATCATAAATAGCTGTATCGGGTGTCCATACATCACTTAGAAGTTCTGTAAGTTTTCTAGCGTAATAAAGTGGCATATTGAGAGAGTATTTTACCTCGTGGTCGTAGTTCTCTGTAAATAAGATGTCCGACTTACCCTCTTTATATAAAGTGTTTCGGTATTCCTCTATGTCCCTGTATCGCAGTTTTACATACTTACCGATAGCTAGTTCAGCGGTTTCAGGATCATCAGAATAGCGTAGTGTGTCGTGTTCGGCAGTAGAACCGAAAAGATTATCGCCAGCCCACCGACCAGCAAAACTTCTATCAAGGTTGCTATCTACTTCGTTCCAATCAGACCAAGCAGGTTCGCCACCAGCTAAGTAAGTGCCAACAAACCCCCTAGCTTGTGCGTGGTTATCTGCCTGAACTATAAGTATTTGTGAAGTGTGAATTGTAGTGTCCTTCCGTCATTTGTTTTCTTAGTAGAAATCCTAAGTGATTTTTCTACTTTTGTAAAGTCTAGTGATCATCTAAGGTAAGTTTCCCCGAACTCCATACTTATCGGATTTACCATTATGTCCCAATAATCGCTACAAGCCCCCGCATCAAGCACTTCTTTATAATTATCTAAAATAATTATTTGCGCTTTGTTGTATTCCTTTTTGTTCTCTGCCCAATAAACATAACGCCACTCGCCAGCTACAAATCCAACATTGCCACTTCTTACACCTATGTTTATTTTTTTTTGTTCTTGATCCGTTAGACGAACATAAATCATTAGAAAATCCTCTCTACCTTTATCAAATTATATCTACCTTTATCCAATCATACTCAACGCTTTTCCAATAACTATCAAGTTCATCTGATTGAATTATCGTTATTTTGTCTATTGTGATGTAGTTATTTACTTTTAGTGCTACCTGCCACTGACCTTGCCTATAAATAAGAGAGCCAAGTCTTAGACACATTTCTAGCGTTAGCTCTGTGTATTTTGTTTCAAACATACACAAAACTTAGCACTAAAAAAAATGTTTTGTCTAGTTTTCTAAGATAGGTGAAATACAGGTCTGGCAGATCAGGAACTCTATTTCCTCGTCTGCGATTTCAGACAGCACCAAAGCGCAAGGGTAAAATCCGTTAGCTGTAAAAGCGATCTGTTCCTCGCAATTTGAGCAATACTCAAAGGTCGCAAAGGTGGTCAGTCCGGTATTTTCGGCAAGTAAAGCGTCTTGCTCGGTATCTAAAATATGTAGCTCTATGTGTTTCATAATTCCTCCGTAGGGTCTATCCCAATTTTAGAGGAGTTTATAAATAGGCTATTAGACCCCAGAGTTTCTTAGAGCTTGTTCTTGCTGTTCGGGAGCCTCAAAGATACGGATTACGTGAATACAAGGATCTCCTCCGTCATCAAACTCGGTCATTTCCTCGTCAGTCATAGGCACTCCGTCATGAGTATTACAGAACACTTTTGGAATTATCCAGCCTTGTTTCTTTCCGTATTCCAGCCAAGCCTCTAAGTCGTTGTTGCGGTCTTCGCTTATCGTAAAATCATTCATGGTTGTAGTATATACCGATCGCATCGCAGTTCAAGCAAAATCTCAAAAGACAATCACCATAGTTATTGGTTGGACATGAGGAGTCGCAAGATAAAGATGAGCTGTGTAAAAATGACGCTTTATAGTGGTCGCAGATTTTATCTATGGTTAGGTCAACACCTTTGTAGCTCGCACCATAGTATCCCCAAATAATAAACATACCTATACTCTATCGGTTCGGTTGAAAAAGTCAAGTTGCCATTTGGAGTGCAGGTGCTTCCTGACTTCTGATGAAGTTCGTTGGAAGTTAGCCGATGCGGCCGGATTTTCCTGGTGCAACTTCTAATCGGTTTCGTTGGAAGTTTTACCGGCTCCAGTGTGCTGGAATAGTTTTCCGGATGGTGGAAGTTCTAACGAGCTTCGTTAGAAGTTTGACGGGATGCGAGGAGAAATAATCCGCGCGTTCGTGCGGATAAAAAAAATCCCCGCTGTTTAGGCGGGGAAGTTTTTTACTGAATTGTTATTCAGCAAATTGTTCAATCAAATCTTCAAAACCGTCATTCGGTTCTACGTAATCGGTTCGGATTGATTGAATAAACCTTAGGTTGCAGGAATCGTCATACCATTCTATAAGCCTGTCAAGCATTTCTTCTTTTGACATGTCTTCGGTGTCGTACACGTACTCGTACTCGTAAATGCGCATTATAGAAACTTGCTCTTTATCTAGTAGCACATAGATCTTGTGGCATGAGTCCCATGCAATTCCTTGTGCTTCTTCGAGAGCTTCTTCTACTTTTTGAAAATTAACCATTAGATTTCCTTTTCTTTAGGTTTTAGTTTTGCTGTAAGTCTAATAGATTCTGCTAGTTTGTCAAGCTTTTGATTGCGCTCGATTGTTTTTACAAATTGAACTGCGCTGACACTTTCATAATTGTTTTTTCTCATTTCAAAGCCAACCGCTTGTAATTCTTTTGCTTCTTCATCGTCAAGATTCATTCCCATGATTCCTCTTGGAAAGTAATCCCCGCCAGCGGTAAACTTTACTCCTTTTTTGCGTAAAACTTCTAAAACGTAGTTATTACGTCTAAAGCTGTAATAAATAATAACGCTGTATGTTCCTCGAGGTAGCGGAAGAAATTCGTGATAAGTGTATGACGGTTCCATTAGTCCTCTGTCAGGTTTTCTGGTTGTTCATAATACCAGCTGTTCTTTTTGCTAAAAACTGTTTTGTCATGGTCTATGGCACAATCCAAGCACCACCACTCCCTATAACCGCTCGGTTTGTAATCTACGCATTCGGTTGCTAAACCATCTCCGCAACATTCACACGTAAAGCAGTTTGAACCCTCCATGCAGTCTTTACATTGAAAAGCGCGTTTGCCTTTGTGATCGGTGTAGGAGGAAACTAGTTCGGCATCTGCCTCGGAGTTGCAACATGTTGAGCAATAATTAATCTTCGTCATAGTAGCCATTCTCCTCTGCCTCTTCTTCAATGTCAAGACAGCAACTCATGCACAATCCATGTTCGAGTAAGTCTTCATCTACTTCACTCGAGCAGTCCCTACAAGTTCCTTTGCAATCAATGCACGCGGTTATCTCGCCCATCTCGGTAAATATCTTAGACGTCGGCACCCACATTAAACAGCGGGAGCAATATAAATTTTCTTCTTCCATACAGAAGAAGCTAGCACGTTATATAAAAGAATGCAACTCTCAATCAATAACTTTAAAAAGATTTCCTGCCTCTGTGGACAGACGTCTTGCACTGTGAATGTCAGGAAGTCCGTTGACGTCATCTCCCAGGTATCCAATTCTTCGTTGGAAGTTTGCGAAGGCAGCTGCAGTCTTGTGGTCCCACTCGCCTCGTTTTGCTCCGCGGAGTCCAACAACTACAGACAACGCAAGTTGAATCGGAATCACGTACGCATGCTGAAGCCCGTGTTTAATAACGGACGGTTTCGTTAGAAGTTTTGCCGGATCTGAGCTGCCGTCGTCCAAACTTTCAATGAACATTCGTTTGAAGTTTGGCCGCGCGAAGGCGAGTACTTCGTAAACATATCGGTTTCGTCTGTAGACGCCATCGTTGGCTGAACTTCCTTTTGGAGTTCCGTTAGAAGTTTGGCCCTCGATGCACTGGAACATGCCGTGCTTTGCGAAGTGGTTGACGTCGGTAACGATTCCGCAGTGTGGCATACCTTGATCGGAGTCCTGTGAGAAGTTGAAGAAGACGATGTCTCCTGGTTTCGGTCGTACGTGAGTTTGTCCTCGTTGGAAGTAGTAGCTCAGCGCGCTGGCCGTGTTCAGATGCGATGGGAGATTCAGCCCAACGGTTCGTGCAACAACGTCAATGAAAGCTCCGCTCCAACTTTTGTTAGGGTACCCTAACTTGAGACTGTAAACGGATGGGTTGTTCATTCGAACTTGATACCCGCAGTGTGCTGCGGCCTCTTTAAGAAATGCTTCGCGGTTCGTCCTCTTCGTCATCAATCTCTCCCGTCGTTAGAAGTTTCTCCAGATCCTGAAGCAAATGCGCTGCTTCGTTTGCTCTGGCGGTTAGTCTTATATGTTCTAGTCTAGTGGACGCCTGGTTGACGTCTGCAGCGAGCTGAGCTGCAAGTTCGCGTGCCTTCGTTAGAAGTTTGGGATCGTTACTCATCCGTTACCTTTCCTTCCTGTGCGTCATCCGAAATGAGCTCAGCGTCGACAATGTTCGAATCAACTTCGTTAGAAGTTTTACCGGATGCATCGACTGTGCTCATCGGTTCAACTTCGTTAGAAGTTACCAGGATCCCAGCCTCATTCAATCTTGCTGCTGCTTCGATTGCGTTTGTTGCAAGTTTGTTCAGACGTTCGGAGATGATGCTAGCTGCAGGCCTAACTTCCAACGAAACGTTCGTGTCAATTTCCATTCCTCCGCGGACTCCGGCTCGGTCAAGGATTTCGGTGGCGGCTTTAAGTTTTACCGGTTCGCTTTCTGCGTTGGACATCATATCTTCGAGAACGTCGACGGCGTATGGAGCTGCCTGGAATAACTTCTGACGAGCTCGTTCGATGTCATCACCTGGACGATGCTTCACACTCCTGAGGTGAATTCGACAAAGCCCGTCATCTTGCAGACGTCCCGAAGACCAGAGTTGGCATCGAATTCCGTCATCCTTGACGTTCGTACAACGAGTAGGAAGTGCAGCAGGCTTCCTTCTTGAACTTCTAACGGGCTCCGTTTGTTCTTTGATCCAGGCCCTGGTAGCTCCAATGACCCAAGGCGGAACGATATAGTCCGCAGCTTCTTCAGCTAGAAGATCGTAGCCAGTTATATAATCAGAGTTTTTGTTCGTTGGGTCTGTGAGGATGGGCTTTTTCTCGGCAAGGCTTATTATACGTTTCTCGGTTGCCATCTCGTGAGATATTGCCTGGATGAGTCCCGTTGGAACTCCGTTGGTTGCGTAGACTGGGATCCAGTTGAACTTCGCACGACGTAGGATTTGTCGGTTCTCGAACGTGTCTTCGCAAATGCCTCGATCTACTTCCTCAATGCCGATGAGGTTGAGGTCTGGACGTAGGTTGATTGGTTCATTGATTTCTATAATAGGAGCTTCGGCTTCTGGAGTTGCAAATGGATCTGTAGTTGCTGGATCCGGGTTAACTTCCAATGGACGTTCATTAGAAGTTGAGCTGAAGGCAGCTGATGCGTCTTCGTTGTTTGTCATTGACATCCTTCGTTTGAAGTTTAGGATCGGATGGAGTCAGTTGGGGAGAGGCTCATGACTCCACCCGACCACTTTTGCGTTTGTTTTGGTAAACGCCGATAAGGGGAGCCTCTTCCCTAGACTTCGTTTATATAAACTCTATGAAGTCTAACGATATTCATTATGGGGCAAGTTTGAAAAGTTTTTTAGGCGTGAGGTGTGAGAACGCTAGGTTTTGTGGTTTAGAAACAAAAAAATCCCCCCGAAGCTACAAGGCTTTTAGGGGGGACTAAGTAAAAGTTTAAAACTTTACTTTTCAGATTTTTTGCAGTTGCATTTTTCCCAACATTCTTGAGTTTGCTCTGCTTTGAGATTTTTAAAGTAATTATCTTTAATTTGCAAGGATAGCTTTACCATTTCCGTAAATTCTTCATCCATAACAAATCTTCCCGATCTATCTCTCTTTGGTGTTAGGGAGTTGTGCATTTATTAATCCTTCCTCAATTAGTGCCTCGGCAGTTCTTCCATAAAATCCTTGTAGTTTCCAAGCGTCGCCTGTATCTACCAAATACTGAAAAAGGGCAATAAGTCTTTCTTCGGAAATTTCTCCGCTTTCAAAATCTATGATGTCCTGATACAAATCTTTTTTATTGTATTTCTTCATTTGGAGTTTCTTCTTCCTCGGCAACTGGTGGAGTATTTACTTTACAGGTTTCGCAGTAGCAATACCAAATCTGTTCATACCAACGAATTTCTGGTCTACAAAGATGATGATGTCCTGTATAGCAATAACCGCAGATCCTAAAATCCGAAGTCTTTTTCTTCGCCATTACTTTCGTCTCTTTTATCTAAAAAGTCTTTATTCTCTTTTATGAATTTCATCCATTCTACAAAAAACTCGTTCTGGAAGAAATCTTTAGCGTTTTTAATTCTTTCTTCTTGATTGAATAAATATTCTTCTGGCTCTGATTCTGGTTCTGGTTCTGGCTCATAATCTTCTGGCGGAGCTGAATAATATTCTTCTTCCTCTTTTAGATGTTCGAGCCACTCTTGTTCAGCGTCATTTTTATTCTTTAGTTCTTGGCTCTTGTCCATCCATTGATCGATCAGCTTCATAAGTTCTTCCAACGTAAAGTATTTTACTTTTCCGTTCCAATCTTCCATATTCCTAAGTGCCAACCTAAACAGATCAACTGAATTCCTCAATCTCTCCATATCTGGTGGAGCGCTTAGCACTCTCAACACTTTTAAGCCTGGAAGTTCGTGTAAAGGCATTACCTCTAATTCGATATCTGAAACTCTTACGGTTATGTATTCCATTATGAAACTCTTTCTTGGATTAAGGGGATTATTTTATGGTTTGGTGCTTCCCATTTGCAATAGCCATAGCCTTTGCATTGAGGGCAATCGTCAAGGTCTAATCTTTGATGAAGGCCTTTTCCATCGCAAGTTGGACAGGTAGTTATGATCCCATCATTTAGGTTCTCATACTCCTCGATAAGCATTAGTTCTGAATTGAATTCTGGAACAGCTTGAATTCTTCTAAAAGCTTCTTGAATAACTGGTTCTGCTTCAAAAGATCCTAATGTGTTCATATATTGCTCAACAAAAATCTTAACTATATTTCCACGAGAGCAAATTGAGTAAGTTGACCTACCTGTCACATCTTCCCGATATCCAATCATCTCTTCGATGACCTCTCTGGCAATTTTTACCATTCGATCAAGTTCTCTAGTTTGAACGTATTGACCTAATTTTATGTATTTGATCTCTGCGTAAGTTTGAACTACTGGTCTATTCTCAATAATCATTGATTTCCGCCTTGCACCCAGATTTCCGGGATTTCGATTTTATCTTCTACTGTAGGACAATAGTCTACTCTTTTGGATTGTGCAAAATTTGGTGGAGTGCCATTTAAAAATGATTCTACTGAATACCAGCCTTTTTCAGAGTAAACCGTGTGCATCCAGGTTTTCTCATATCGAACCCTAGCCACCAGCTCGTCACATACCGAGCATCTGCCAAATGTAATAGATCCGTCTTTTCTGAATCCGTCTCTAGCTTCTAAAACTTCAAAGCCATTACCTTTTGTATCTATATTTAATTCCGTCATTATGTATCTATCCTAATGTTTAGAGTTCAGATCTGCAAGTCAAGCATAAAAAGACATTGTAGCCTTTTTTACCATTCTGACTGATCGGAACAACATCTACTCTAGCAGGAGTTTCGCATTTATCGCAAATGCTCTCAATTAGCCACTCAACCTCGATATTTCTATCTTTAGCCACTTTCATAGCTTTTTGTAGCGCGTGATCTGGCCCTGGACCTTCTGTTCTTCTCAAGAAAGGTCTTGTATCAGAGACATCAGCCACTAGCCTAATCAATTTGCAATCGCAAGACATTCTGCTAGGTGTACAAGAAACAACATCAGCAAAAGTTGCGTGTCTTGTATGTGGATGTCCACAAATACAAATTCGTCCATCACGAATTCTTGGACTACTTTCTGATCTTTCAATCGCCTCTAAAGTCTCTTCTTCCGAAGAATTAAAAAAGCTCATAGGGTCTGTATTTTGTTCCAATTTTTACTCCAATCGATTTATAAAAATGATACCTTAGAAAACAACTATAACACAACTTAAAACACACTAAACGGATATTAACAACCTTTTTTTACTACGCGTATAGAGAAAAAATTCCGTGGTAATGGAAAATATAGTTGCTAATATCCGTTTAGTGTATAGTTTAATAGTTATACTATTCACTTTTTTAAAAAACTTTTCACTTTTTCCGATAGTATCTCCCCTATAGATACTATTCACTTTTTTAAATAATTTTTTAATTTTTCTGATAGTATCTTTCCAAGAGTTGTACAAAGCGATCAAAAAAGGAGCTCCAATGAGTAAAAAATATGACGGTTTTGACCCCAATTTTGACCCTCGAGTGTACAAAAATTTATATAATATACACCGAAAATACGACCCCCAACGTAGATCGTTTTGGATCAAAACAAACAACAATTCCACCTCAAATTTAGAGTTCATACCTGCCTTAGTTTTAAGTTTTCTTGCCTGGCCGATCATGATTTGGTATTGGACGAAATCTTTCATTTACCCAATTTTCTCAATTCCGGCTTCAGCGACACTTTTTGGCTTTTCCATATATTTCTGGATTTTTGATCAAAGTCCATCTTTCTATCTTTGCACCGGATATCTATTTTTGATCCTAAGCTTCTTTTTCTGGGCTTTAAGCCTTCAAGACCTAATTTTGAAAAATCACTTTCCAGATGAAAATACACAAAAAA
>Ga0315903_10001964_pt1 | contig 30910 bp, 49 predicted proteins | sample LakEriMetagenome_7_FD_203524 | JGI IMG/M metagenome (GOLD analysis project Ga0315903, IMG submission 203524) | Freshwater fungal communities from buoy surface, Lake Erie, Ohio, United States - Buoy 2 MA119 | ecosystem: Environmental > Aquatic > Freshwater > Lake | place: USA: Lake Erie, Ohio...
AGCCTCTGCACGAGCGGGGAGGTTATTCGGTTTGTGTTGCGAACTCGGTTTCGGTTTGAGGGCTCAACTGCTAGGATCGACGGATCGAGGAGCCCGGGCTGAACGGGCCCGTAAGACTTAGGAGGGATCATGGCTGAGATTGACTTCCGATCACGCATCGTGGGGCATGGTGAAGAAGCCCCGGATCAACTGCTCGCCAACCCTGCGAACTTCCGCATACACCCTAAGGCGCAGCAGGATGCACTTGCAGGAGTGCTCAAGGAAGTCGGCTACGTTCAGTCAGTCGTGGTCAATCAGATCACGGGTCACCTCATCGACGGTCACCTCAGGGTGAGCCTTGCACTGCGTGAGAATCAGGCAACGATCCCGGTCGTCTATGTCGAACTCACTCCCGCTGAGGAGTCTCTCGTGCTCGCCACGTTTGATCCGATCTCAGGGCTTGCCGTCACCGATAAGGAGAAGCTCACGGAACTCCTGCAGGAGGTCAGCACCTCAAGTGCAGAGATTGAGTCACTGCTCACGCAACTCTCCGTGAGCGCAGACGGCATGAGCACCGAGGAGAAGTTTGATGAGTGGGGCGGGATGCCTGAGTTCGCCAACGACAACCTGCAGGGCTATCGCTCATTGATCGTGCACTTCGACAAGCCTGAGGACTTTGATGCGTTTGCAAAACTGATTGAGCAGGATCTCAGCCCGAAGGCGAAGGCGATATGGTACCCGAAGCAGGAGCGTATCTCTCATATGTCGATGAAGTACGAAAGCGATGCAGAATAAGCATCCGATCTATATCGTCTCAAAGGGGAGATGGGATTCTCGCCTGACTTCGATATGCCTTTCTCGCATGAAGGTCAATCACTTCATCGTGATTGAGGAGCAGGAATACGAGCAGTACCGCTCAACCCTTGAGCCCTTCGCAACGCTCCTGATCCTCGATAAGAAGTATCAGGAGGAGTACGAAACCTGCGACGAGTTAGGGCTCACGAAGAGTGTCGGTCCGGGGGCTGCACGCAACTTTGCATGGGATCACTCAATCGCTCAGGGTGCTTCGTGGCATTGGGTGATGGACGACAATATCCGACACTTCTATCGGTTCAACCGAAACCTAACCGTGCCCGTCCTAGACGGAGCTGCGTTTGCGGCGATGGAAGACTTTGCAGAGAGGTACGAGAACGTCGCAATGGCGGGCCCGCAATACGAGATGTTCGTGGCGCGTCGTCAGGTGCATCCTCCCTTCGTGCTCAATACGCGAATATATTCCTGCAACCTGATCCGCAATGATGTGCCCTATCGGTGGCGTGGGAGATACAACGAGGATACGGATCTCTCGCTCAGGATGCTCAAGGACGGATGGTGCACCGTGCAGTTCAATGCGTTTCTGCAGAAGAAAGTCGGAACGCAAACCGTGCGCGGCGGGAATACGGATGAGTTTTATCTCAAGGAGGGCACGCTCCCGAAGTCGAAGATGCTCGTGCGGATGCATCCTGATGTGGCGACGCTCACGTGGAAGTTTAGCCGTTGGCATCATTACGTGGACTATGCGCCGTTTCGGAAGAATAAACTCAGGAGAAAGAAAGACGTGATCGTGCCTGATAAGGTGAACGACTACGGACTCAAGCTCATGAAACTTGACGGGAGCCTGATCAATGGGGACTAGGGGACCGCAACCGAAACCGACGAGACTGAGGCTTCTCGCAGGAGAGACTCGCCCTTCAGTGATCAACTATGCGGAGCCGATCCCGGGCGGCGGCCCGCTGACTGCTCCTGAGGACTTGCGCCCTGAGGCTCGCATCGTATGGGATCGCATCATCGATTCACTCGGTCAGACGGGGGTGCTCACCTCAGCCGATCGGGATATTCTTCGGCTCTATTGTGAAGCCTACGTGCGCTATGTTGAGGCGGAGTCTATGCTCGCTAAGACGGGCCCGCTCCTCAAGGGGCGGGGAGGCGAATACGTGAAGAGTCCGCTGCATCAGATCGTGCGAGATAACGCAGACTCGGTGAAGAAGTACGCCCGGGAGTTAGGGCTTACGCCCGCCGCCCGCGTTGGGCTGAAGGGAGAGATTGATGCCACGGCGAACTCGGCAACGGCGAAACTCGACCAACTCATCCGAGCAGCCCGCCGCGCCTAAGACGGGCCCGCTCACCGAGGGTGGAATCGTTGCAGAGTTTATTGAGTCTTTCTGCAGATTGTCGAAGGGCGATGGTGCAGGTGAACTGATCAAGCTCCGCCCGTGGCAGCGTGAGATCCTTGATCAGATCTTTATGATCCGGGAGGATGGCAAGCGTAAACACCGACGCGGACTTCTACTCATGCCGCGAAAGAACGGGAAGAGTTTGCTCGCCTCAGGGATCGCACTCTATTCTCTCTTCACTGAGATCGGTGCTGAGGTTGCCGTCGTTGCAGGAGATCGTGCTCAGGCTCGGATTATATTCCGAGAGTGCGCCCGCATGATCGAACTTGATCCGATTCTCTCTCGCAAGTTGCACGTTCTCAGGGATGTGATTGAGTATCCCGAGACGGGCTCAGTGTTGCGGGTGCTCTCGGCTGATGCATCTCGTGCTGAGGGATACAACTTCTCCACGGTGATCTTTGATGAGGTGCACGTGCAGCCTGATGATCGCCTATGGTCTACGGTCAATCTCGGGTCGGGTGCACGTAAGAATCCGCTCGTGCTCGGAATCTCAACCTGCGGATCGAAGACTGATGCACGCGGTCAGGACTCTCTCGCCTATAAACTCTTTCAGTACGGGATGCGACTGAACGCAGGAGAGATCTCTGATGACTCCTTCTACTTCAGATACTTTACTGCTCCTGAAGATCTCTCGTGGGATTCTGATGAGGCGGCCCGTGTTGCGAATCCTGCATACGCCGACTTCCTTGATCCTGAAGACTTTGCAGCGGCTCGTCGCTCAATCGTGCGTGAAGAGTACGAGACAAAGCGTCTCAACCGATGGACTAGCACTGCTACCTCATGGCTTCCGCCCGGATCATGGGAGAGGCTTGAAGCTCCTCGCAGGATTGAGAAAGGCGAGAAGGTCGTGCTCGCCTTTGACGGCTCTTATGATGGCGACTGCACCTCAGTCGTTGCGTGCACTCTTGACGGGCACCTCGAGCCCGTCCTCAACTTTGAGAAGCCGATCGGTGATCATCAGTGGAAGGTTGATATCGGTGAGGTAGAAGCCGCCGTCCTTGAGATCGCCAAGCGATACGAGATCCTTGAACTAGCCGCCGACCCGTTCAGGTGGGCACGATCACTTGAACTCTTTGAGAAGGAGGGTCTCCCCGTGGTGCACTATCCGCAATCGCCCTCCCGCATGGTCGCAGCTTCTCAGAGATTCTACGAAGCCGTGACTCAGGATGAGATCAAGTGGGGAGGTGAGCCCATCCTCACTGCATCCCTTACTCGGCACCTCTCAAACGCCGCCGTCAAGGTGGATCGCTTCGGGCCCCGACTCGTGAAGGAGCACCGGGGCTCACCGAGAAAGATCGACTTAGCGGTGTGCGCCGTGATGGCACTTGATCGGGCACGCTATTATGCGAGCGAGGCGGAGAAGCCGCCACGTAGCGTGGAGTTTGTGAGCCTATGATCTCAACAATCCTCGAAGTAGCAGGGGTCATCATGCTACTCTTCGCCGCATATCTCGTGCATCCTGCAACGATCGTTGGGCTGCTCGGGATCTCTCTCATCGCCATCGGATATTCGAGAGGTAAGAAGTGAGCATCATCCGCCGCGTTCTTGGAACTGAGGAGAAGCGCAACCTGACGGGGCTCGGGTTGATCCCGACCTCCTTTGATCGGGTCCCGAACTACACGATCAGTCGTGTTGATGAGAATACGACGATGGGGCTCTCGACGGCTTGGGCTTGCGTGACTCTTCTTGCGGATCTCACCTCAACCTTCCCGATTGATGCGTACTACCGCGACAACGGCGTGCGTCTTCCTTATCGCCCTGATGGTGCGAAGCCCTCATGGATGACCACGCCTCAGCCCGGCGAGCCTACGGTCGGCATCAATCAGGTGCTCGCTCAACTTGTTGCTGCGATGTATCTCAACGGGAACGGATATCTTTACACGCCTCGAGATGCCGATGGTGAAGTCCTTGAAGTTCGCGCGCTTGATCCACGCCATGTCACGATTCGCCGCGACGGTAGGACGGTGCGCTATATCGTCAGATCAATGGCGCAAACTGAGGGCACGGAATACGGGCCCGATGAGATCCTGCATATCCCTCTCATCAGGATGCCCGGACGAGATTACGGAATCAATCCGATTGAGGCGTTGCGCAATACAATCGGGCTCGGGCTTACCCTTGAGGATTATGCAGGGAAGTTTTTCGCAACGGGCTCAACCCCAACGGGAATCATTGAGACTCCTGATCCCTTGACTCCTGATCAGGCGAAGTCCCTCAAGGAGGGGTGGCTGCGCCATCACACGGGAGATAACGTCCACACGCCCGGGGTGCTATCAGGAGGTGCGACGTTCAAGCCTCTCTCTTTCCGCCCTGAGGATGCGCAGCTCCTATCCTCTCGTGAGTTCACCGTCAATGAGATCGCACGTATCTTCCGAGTACCTCCTGCACTTCTAGCAGTCACGACACCGGGGGCGATGTCGTACGCTTCCGTTGAGCAGTTGTCTGATGACTTTGTGCGATTCACCCTCCGTCCTTTGACTGAGAAGATTGAGCGTGCACTCTCAACACTCCTCCCGCTCCCTGAAGCCTTCGTGCGGTTCACGATGGACTCACTTCTCAGGGGATCAACTCAGGCACGAGCCGAGGCATATCGAACGGGACTCTCTGCGGGATATCTCACCGTCGCTGAAGTTCGTCGCCTAGAAGATCTCTCACCTATGGACGATGCAAACGTGAACTCACTGCGACAACCTCTCAACGAAGCCGATGCTGCACTCGCCTCAACTCGACAACGGGCCGAGGTGTATTCACTCCTGATCTCCTCAGGTGTTGATCCTGCAGAAGCGAAGCGGATCGCAGGTCTCTGATGCTGCTCACCTTTGGCACTGCACTCGGAACCGCAACTGCGACGCTCATCTACGAGTGCCGTGCAAACGTAGCGACCGTCTATATCACGAATCACTCAGGAGGTCAGATCCACGTTGGCGGCTCTGCGGTCACTGCAGACACGGGGTATCAGATCGGCAATGGCAACGCAGTCTCCTTTACCTGCTATAACGGCGACAAGATCTACGGATGGGACACGAACGGTGGCGCAGCCGTAGACGTGCTAGTGACTGCTCCGAATCCCTGATGCCCTACGATCTTGAGAAAGACTTTGACGGCTGCGATTATGCAGTCGTGAAGGTCTCACCTGACGGCACGAAGGAGATCGTCCCCGGTGGATGCCATCCTGCAGAAGAGTTTGATGAGGCTGCAGGTCATCTCGCTGCACTTCAGGCAGCCGAGCAGGAGGAAGATCGTGCAATCAATCCTGACGGATATGAGCCTACTCAGGCGATGCGAGAAGAAGCCGATCGTGGGCTTGAGTGGCGCAGAGAGTTTGGGCGTGGGGGCACGCTCGTAGGAGTTGCACGGGCCCGTGATATCTCCTCAGGGAAGAGACTTCCGATCGACACGGTGAGGCGGATGCACTCCTACTTCGCACGACACGAAGTCGATAAGAAGGGGCAGGGATTCAGTCAGGGTGAGGACGGGTACCCGTCCGCAGGGCGAATCGCATGGGCGTTGTGGGGAGGCGACGCGGGCATGACGTGGGCAGCCGCTATCATCGCAGAAGCCTCCGATGATTCGGAGAGAAGTGAAGGGGAGATCATGGGCATTGAGTTTCGCAAGGCATCAGCGGAGTTGCGTGCAGTCGGTGAAGACGGCTATACCTTTGAGGGTATGGCTGCACTTTACGACTCGCCATCAGGTGAGGGCACCGTCCCTGAAGTGATCAAGCCCGGAGCCTTCTCCCGATCACTTGCGGCTGCATCCCGTGGTGAGTGGGACGTGCGTGCATATGCTGATCACAATCCTGAGAAGCTTCTCGGCACCACGAAGACGGGCACCCTTGAACTAGAAGATACGGCTGAGGGACTACGGGCCCGTATTCGCCTGAACCCTGAGGTGAGTTATCACCGCGATCTCGCTGAGATTGTTCGCACGATGGGGCGATCGCTCGGGATGTCGTTCGGTTTTTATTCCACAAAGGCGAACCGTGTGAACTCAGAAGGAGTGCGTGAGCTCAGGGATGTGAAACTCGTTGAGGTCTCAGCCCTCACGGGTCATCAGCCCTACTACCCCGGGACTCTTTCCCTTGTCGCCGTGCGGTCGCTTGCCGACGAGACGGGCGTTGAGGCTGAGGATCTCAGGGATGCAGTCTCAGCCCTGCTCGCAGGTGAGATTGATGAGGCGAAGGCTTCTCTCCTCCTTCGTGCAATGTCGAAGACGGTCACAATCTCAACGACCGTTGAGATTGAGGAGGAGTCAGGTGAGGATCATCCTGAGGAGCCGACCGAACCGACTCAGCCGATGCCTGAGGAAGTCCCGACTGAAGTGACGGACGGGCCCGAAGAGATTGAGGAAGAGTCTGCACGTAAGACTGAGTGCGGCTGCGAGTCAGGCGTACCACGATCAGTGCGGGAAAAGCAGATCGCACTCGCTCGGCTCGCGCTAAGGTAAACGCACCTGAACGCTGAGGGCGTATCCGCTTAGGGCGAAAGCACCGCCGGGTCGTACCGCCGAGATGGTGATCAATCAATCAATAAACAAAGTAAGGAGATACACGATGTCTGAACTTATCAATAAGTTGCACGACTCATATCGCCGCGACTTTGAGGCTGCGAAGACTCTTGTTGAGCGCGCCGCTGATGAGAAGCGTGAGATGAGTGCCGAAGAGGAAGTCTCGTACGCGAAGGCTTCTGAGGCGATGGCTTCTAAGCTTGCAAAGATCGAGGATCTGCAGAAGGGTGAGGAGCGCAACGCTCGTCTTGCCGCTCTGACCGGGGATCTTGAGATCGCTGCTCCTAAGAAGTCCGACACTGATGCGGATCTTCTCCGCGCAGTGCTCAAGGGTGAAACTCGTTCGGCTAACTTCGAGATGCGAGCACTTGCAACGGCGACGGCGACAACGCCCGTCACCTTTGCAGACTTCATCGTCGAGCAGTTGGTCGCAGGGAATCCAATCTATGCAGGTGCGACAAAGGTTCGCACTGCAGACGCTCGCAATATCACCGTCCCGGTTGCTGCGGGCACTGCTCCTGCAGCCGCCTTCGTTTCGCAGGGCGGAACGATCACCACGGCTGATCCCGTTTACACGAGCGTGACTCTTGGCGCAAACGCGCTTGCGAGCCTCACTCTTGTAAGCCGTCAGTTGCTTGACTCGGCAGGGTTTGATATCGCCGCAAACGTTGGTGCTCTTGCGGGTCGTCAGATCGCCTATGTTGCAGGAAGTGCGTGTGCACTTGGTACGGGTACCGTTCAGCCGAACGGCTTCGTAACCGCCCTCAACACTGCAGGTGCTCTTTCGACCGCAGCAGGTTCAGCGTTCTTTGATGCCGATGATCTCATCACGGCGTACTATGCACTCGCTGCAGAGTACCGCCGACCTGAGACGGCATGGCACGTATCGAACACCGCGATCGCAAAGATCCGCAAGCTGAAGACTTCGCAGGGTGATTATCTCCTGCAGCCTTCACTCGCAGCGGGTCAGCCTGAAACGATCCTCGGAGCAGTTGTGCGTGAGAACGTGCACCTTGCCGCCGTTGGCTCGGCTTCGAAGTCGGTCGTGCTCATCCATGAGCCGTCCTACTTCATCCGCGAGCAGGGTTCAGTCGAAGTCGCTACCTCAGCGGAGCGTTACTTCGAGTTGAACTCAATCGGCATCCGATCGATCTACAACTTCGACGGGCAGTTGCCTGATACGAAGGCAGGTCGCATCCTCGTCTCGGCTAACTCCTAGACGATAGGGGTCTAGTCCGCTAGACTTCGGGCACGGGCCCGCTCGGGGAATACCCCGGGCGGGCTTCGTGCTTTTTATGAGAAGGAGTGGGAGGGATCAATGCCGAAGATCTTGTGGTCATCAAACGCTCCGTGGTGTGGCACGGGGTACGGAGCCGTTACGAAAGAGATCGTGCCGCGACTCAAGGCTCAGGGTCATGAAGTGGCAATCGCTGCAAACTACGGGCTCGGTGGGAGCACGATCACTTGGGAGGATGTCCCCGTCTTTCCCTCAGGGATTGACGGATATTCTAACGATGTCTTACCGGGGCAGATCGACTCGTGGATCAAGGGAGATGCTCAAGGATTCGCCGTGATTCTTTTCGATGCATGGGTGTATGCACGAAACGCAGCTCTTGATCAGTTTCCGATTCTTGCGTATGCGCCCGTTGATCACTCGCCGCTACCTCAGGGAGTTGCAGAGTTTTTCAAGCGACCCGGACTGAAGATCCCTCTCGCCATGAGTCAGCATGGGCGCGGGGAGTTTCTGAAGGCGGGCTTCAGTGAGGATCGAGTGCTATATGCACCGCACTCAATCTCTCGAAAGATCTTCACTCCTGAGGGATCAGATATGCGGGCGAAGATGCTCGTGCCTGAGGACGCTCACCTCACCATGATCAATGCTGCGAACAAGGGCAATACGCCCGTGCGCAAGTGTTGGGGCGAGATGCTGAGTGCATGGTCGGCCTTCGCTCACCGTCATCCTGAGGCGTATCTTTATATTCACTCAGACGCTTCAGGCATGGCGAACGGCGTTCCGCTTGATCGACTTCTTGAAGCGGTGAAGGCTCCGATGGATCGAGTGAGGGTGGTGCCGCAGTACGAGTACCGTATGGGCATTGATGCAGAGACGGTCGCAGCTCTTTACCGTTCAGCCGATGTCTTACTTGCAACCTCACGTGGCGAAGGCTTCGGAATCCCCGTGATTGAGGCGCAATCGTGCGGAGTCTCAGCGATCGTTACGGATTGGACGGCTCAACCTGAACTGATCGGGAGCGGGTGGATCATCCCCGGGCAGGTTGAGTACGATCACCTGCAGGGCGGTTGGTGGAAAGTCCCCAACGTTGAGGCGATTATCTCAGCCCTTGAAGATTCGTTCGCACTGAAGGGCGACGCGATCAAGTCAGGGCAGGAGCGGGAGAAGGCGATCATCAAGGCTCAGGAGTACGAGACGGATCATGTCTTCAGGGAGTATTGGCAGCCCGCTCTCGCTCGCTTCGCTGAGATCATGAGGGAGAGTAAGACGGGCCCGCTCACCCCGAATCGTGAGCAGCGACGAGCAGCCTTGCGGAGGGTCAAGTGAAAGACGTGACTTTTATTACGGGTACCATCCCCGGGAGGGAGCACCTTCTCGCTGAGGCGGTCGCCTCAGTGAAGGCTCAGACGGTCACTCCTGCAGATCACTTGATCGCCGTTGATTATCAACTCAGGGGAGGATGGCGACCGCGCAATATTCTTGCATCGGCAGTTGAGACGAAGTGGACTCACGTGCTTGATGATGATGACGTGCTCAAGCCTGATCACCTTGAGAGGCTGCTCGCTCATGCAGACGGTGCCGATGTGGTCTACTCGCACTGCGAGGTGCTCGGAGATGCTCACTTCGATCTATATAACCGACCCTTTGATCCGGGGCTGCTGCGGAGGATGTCGATCGTGAGTCATAACGCACTGATCCGAACCGATCTCCTTCTTGAGTTGGGCGGTTGGGCGAACGAGAAGGGCTACGATTGGCGACTTTGGATCAGGGCACTTGATACGGGTGCACGCTTTGTCTGCGTGCCTGAGAAAACGTGGAAGTATCGGCTCAATGCCGATTGGCAGCACGAGTCCCGCCCATGACTCCTAGAATCCTGATCCTCTCTGCGGGGCGGGCATCACGACTCGGGGGAGTCAATAAGCTCCTGCAAAGTGCAGGAGGTCTTCCCGTCCTTGAGTGGCACCGCCGCTTCGCTGAGGGGCATCAGGTGGCGATCGTGACCACACCTCAGGATGCAGGGATGATCGCCCTCAGTGCACCGTGGGCTGATCGAGTGGTCGGGCACGGGGACTTTGACGGGCCCGTGGGAGCCCTTGCCGCCTATCTCAGGGCGTATCCTGATCCTGAGCCTCTCGTGGTGCTCTTTGCAGATACTCTCCTCCCTCCTCAGTCCCTCAGTGGGCGAGACTTTGTGGGCGTTGCCCCTGCTCCTGCTAGGCGATGGGACTTCCCCGACCTCTCAGGATTCTTCGTCCGGGGAGTGCCGCAGGTAGAAGTCTGCGTCGGGGTCTACGGGTTTAGTGATCATCCTGCATTGATCAAGGGGATCACTCAAGCCTTCACCGATGCCGCCTTTGATGGGGAGAAGGAGGTCGGCTTCTTCAGGCTCCTCAACGCATATCACTCCGAGTCAGGTCTTTACCATGTGAGAGTTCGGGGATGGCACGACTGCGGTGATCAGGAGTCCCGCGCCAAAGTCCCTGCGTGGGAGTCCGTGATCCTTGAAGATCCTCAAGCCGATAGAATCAGCGGGCGCATCCACGCAGGATTCACCCGCTAAGATCCTGACGGGCCCGAAGTAGAAGGAGTCATCATGGCAATCGTAAACGGATACACGACTGCAGCCGATGTGCAGAACGCTCTCGGTCTTGGCACTGCAACCCTCACCCCTGATACGGCTGAGATCGAAGCTGCGATCTCTGCAGTCTCGCGGCAGGTGGACGACTATACGGGCCGCTTCTTCTATAGCACCGGGGGCACGGTGCTCTTTACTGCGAACGACTATCTCTTCTTGCCGATTGGCGATTGGTCGGCAGTCTCAAGCGTGATGATTGACGAAAACAATACGGGCACTCCTACCGTTGCCCTCAATGGCACGACTGACTTCCGCCTCACGTTCAATCGAGATATGCCCGGTGCTCCGTACACGGCGATTCAGATCACCTCCTATGCTGCAAACTCTCTCCCGTTTGGGGTCACTGAGGGAGTCAAGGTCAGCGGCACCCGAGGATGGTCTGCAGTCCCTGAGCCCGTCAAGGCTGCAACCCTCCTGCAGTCAGTCAGGATCTTTGCTCGTCGGCAGTCTCCCTACGGTGTGGCGGGATCTCCTGAAGGAGGAATCGTGCGCCTTCTTGCTCGCCTTGATCCTGATGTGGAAGCGATGCTTCGCCCTTATCGGGTCCCGCGCGAGGCGATCTGATGTCTTTCTCAGATACCGTCATCCTTGATGCAATCGCTTCGCACCTACGGGCCCGAACTGCACCTACGGGAGAGACGATCAAGGCGGTATTCGCCTACCCTCCTGACGGGATCGCAACCTCCCCGATCATCACTCTTTACCCTCAGGGAGATTCAATCAGATACGGAGCTGCGAACCGTCAGGTGACTCTCACCGTAGAAGCGGTGCTCTATCTTCCTCAGGTGGACTATTCCCGCCAACTCGCCCGCGTTGCAGCCTTCCGTACGTGGATGCGCGATGCCTTCATTGATGGGGTGCTACTAGACTCCGCAGAGGGAGTATCTCAAGCCTCAGTGACGAGCACCTCAATCGGCTCGAGTGAGTACGGGGACGCTCCGTGGATCACCGTTTCCGCTACGATAGAAGTCACCGGGGTTGAAGCCATCGCCCCTAGCGCATAAGGAGATCAGAAGTGCCAACTGCAAACTCGGGGAATATTCTCTTCACCGCCCTCGTCGGCAAGGCTGAAGGTACTGCGGGCACCGCTGCATCCTTCGCCTCAGGTGGTCGCAAGTTTCTTGTCGAGCCAACGGGACTGATCAGCATCGGGAAGACGTGGGATCTTGGTGAGGAGCGATCCATCGCTTACCGCAACTCAATCGTCGCAACAAACGCAACGCTTGTATCGGTTGAGCCGACTCTCTCAGTTTCAGTCCCTGCAGTGAGCGTGGACGAACTTGCAGTGTGGCTCGGGATGGCAAACGGTGGGACTGCATCAGGCACCGCAGCTCCGTATTCGTGGGCTTTCGATTGGTCGATGGGCACTGCAGGGAACTCGCCCCGGTCTTTCTCCTTCGTATCGATGGATGCGTTCGGTGGAACTGCAGGAGGCGGGAACGCTTACCTTCTGAACTATTGTCTTCCGACTTCCCTCACCATCGCCGCCGCGCGAGATGGTCTCACCTCACTCTCCGCTGAACTCTTTGCGCAGAATATTGTTGAGAGTACGGCAACGGTTGCAGCCGCGACCGCGATCCCGACTTCACGCTTCATGAGTGGTCGCCTATGGACTGCAGCCGTTGGAACGGCTCTCGGAACTGCGGCAACCTTCACGAGCACGAACTACGTTCTTGACTTCTCGCTGCAGGTTGATACGGGCATCGAGCGTCAGGCATATCTCGCGGGAACGGAAGTCTTCTCAACTCATGCTGAGTCGGGTCGCTTCGGTGGTGAACTTTCACTGACGGTGCAGTCAAACGCTGCAGCTTCTTCTACGTGGTATCAGTCACTCGGCTCGCAGAAGTTTGTGAAGTTGGCGTGGTCTGATGGCACGTACTCCGCCGCGATCTACCTTTCAATGATCGTCTCGGATGTGCAGCCGATCGCCGGCGAAGAAGACGGACTCACCACAATGTCGGTCACGGGCACGCTCGCCCTTGATCCCGTCACTCAGAAGGTGTTGATCGTAACGGTCACGAATACAATCAACGCGATCCCGTAAACTCGGGCTCGTAAGATAGAAGGAGGAGTCATGACTGAGATTCGCGCCGACCGCAAGGTGAAGATTGATCTGACGGGCCCGTTCGAGGGATGGTGGGCTGAGATGAAGTTGCACGTGCCGTTCAGGATGGCAGTGCAACTAGAATCCGACTCCCCGCAGGATCGTGTTGATGCGATCAAGTCCCTCATCGTGGCGCATAACTTCAGGGAAGAAGTAGGGGTCGAGCAGGTGCTCGCTGATCCTACACTCGCCCCGGACGATGCGATCGATCAACTGCTCACAAAGTGGGGAGCACTAAAGGGAGCACTCCCTTCCGCATAAGGCGGGCGGCTCAACTCATCGCCCTCGGCAGATCGGGGGTCAAGCCTCCCGCAGAAGTGCTCGCAGTCATACTTGCAGAGAAGTTTGGCGTGATGCCGTCCGTTATCCTTGATCAGGATCTCGGGGACGTGCTGAAGTGGACGACCATCCTCTCAGATCTCAATACGCAGAAGGGCGGGAAGTATGGCGGCTAGGTCGCGGGTTGATGTGCAGATCAGTCAGAAGACGATCTCAGAGATCTCTTCCCTGAGCCTTGCACTCGCTGCAGGATTCGATGAGAAGAGACTTGATAAGGCACTGCAGCACGCCTCAAACGTGACTGCGAAGGCGATGGTCAAGCCCGTCAAGGCTGCAGCTCCGACGAGAAAGTCACGAGCGGATGGTGGCAGTGGGAACCGCATCAGGCGAGCCGTGTGGTCTCAGCCCGTGATGAGGGATAAGCCCGGAGCCTATGTCGGGATTCGCCCGGGGCGAACTCGTGAAGATATCAAGGGTGCGTATTATCGTTGGATCGTCACCTCAGGAACCTCACGAGTGCCCTATGAGATCCGCCCTAAGCGTGCAAAGGTGTTGCGCTTCTTCGGGCCCGACGGATCGGTGGTCTATGCAAAGTCAGTGACTCGCAAGGCAGCCGTCCCGGGTCGCCCGTTTGTGACTGATGCGGTGAGTAAAAACGCTCAACTTGCACTCGAGACTTTCAGCGGAACTCTTGCCGCTATTATTCAGAACGGCATCCCAAAGAAGGGGCGCATCAAACTTCCGAAGCCGAAGTGAGGTCATAAGTGGCGGGAACTAGTGCTCAGGTTACGTTCGCTTTCTTGGCGAAGGATGCCGCCTCAAAGACGGTACGTGGACTCACGAAGACAATCGGCGTGCTCGGGAAAGTCTCCTCAAGTGTTGGAAGTAAACTGAAGACGGGCCTCCTCGGAATCGGAGCAGGTCTCATCGGGCTCGCTGCAGGTGCAACCGCCGCAGCCGTTGCCTTTGCAAAGGGAGCGATTGAGGATGAGAAGGCGAACTCCCGACTAGTCGCGGTGCTAAAGCAACGCAAACTTGCAACCGAGGAGAATCTTGCCGCCGTTGATGCACTGATCACAAAGGGTGCCGACCTTGCCTTCACTGATGATCAGATCCGAGAGAGTCTCGGGACCGCGACTCAGTTTACGAAGGACTTTACCGAGGCTCAGAAGATCCTCGCCACCGCTCAGGATCTTGCACGCGCTAAGAATATCGATCTCGGAACTGCTACTACCATCGTCGGCAAGGCGTTTGCAGGGAATACGGCTGCGCTTGGCAAGATGGGAATCGAACTGAAGAAGGGTGCAAAGGGGACTGAAGCCCTTGCAGGTATCAACGCAAAGTTCGGAGGCTCGGCTCAAGCGTATTCTGAGACGACTGCAGGATCAATGGAATCACTGCAGATCACGCTCTCTGAGATGGGAGAAGAGATCGGGTATACCTTGATCCCGATTGTGCATGATCTCGTGAAGGCGTTCCGAGATAACGTCCTCCCGGTGTTGCGCACCGTTGTCGATGCAGTCAAGGGATTCATCACCGAGAATAAGGGGATGATCTCAGGCGTGCTCAAGGGAGTAGGTGCACTTGCAGGAAAGTTGGCACCGATCCTCCTCACGATTGGGAAGTTTCTCTTTGAGAAGGTAATCCCCGGAATCGTCGGCTTCGTCAATAAACTCACCGCCCCGGGCGGTGTGATTGATTCAGTCATGAAGGTCGTCGGGCCGATTATTGCGAACCTCATCCCCGTCTTCGGGCAGATCTTTGATGCAGTGGGAAAGACGGGCGCAAAGATTGGGGAACTGATCGGCATCCTATGGGGCGATGGAACGGGCCCGCTTGCGACTGCAGTGGGGGCACTCGGAAACCTGCTCGGCTTCGTGGGAAAGATCATCGGGAATATCATCGGGGCTATTGGCGTAGCGATTGATGCAGTCATCAGCATCGGGAAAGCGATCATGGACTCACCGATCGGCTTTATCATCAAGGCAGTTGCAGGGGTTATCTCAGGGGTAGCAGGAGCGGTCGGCAATGCAGTCGGATTCACGACAACCTCTCAGCCCGTTGCACCGGGGACGGGCTCAAGTGCAAACCCGATGAGTGCCCGCTATGGTGCTCCTCCCGTGAACGTCTACGTCGGAGCTGATCGTGTTGCGGATGCAGTCATCCCCGTAGTTGCGAAGCAGGTCACGACAACTCCTCGCGGCGGGAGATAACTCATGGCGTTCCCGTGGGAGTTGCGCATCGATGGGGTAAACGGTGGGGGAAACCTTCTCAGCCTCCCGACCTATGCGCAGTCAGGCACTCCCTTCGTACTTCCTGAAACGCTGACGGTCTCTCAGGCTGCAAACGGAGGAGGAGCATCAATCTCCTTTGAGGTCATGCAGCCTCTCTCAACGGGCGGCACCCCGTGGTGGTCTACCTCAACACTCAACGACAACGCCCGCGTTCGCTTCCTTGATACCCGGTACTCGGCCTCAACCGCAATCGCAATGGGGTATATCACGGGGATTGATGTTGAGCTTCTTCCCAACGGAGTCGGAACCCGTGCAACCGTAAGCGCAAGTGATCCAACGTCGTTCCTTGAGAAGATCATCGTGCGTAAGGGGAAGATTGGGAGCACGAGACAAAACGTGGGAGCCTTCTACTCGACGAGCACGACTGATCAAGGGATCATCGCTGAGGTGCTCACCTACGTGAACGGGAAGAGTGGCGGCTCCTTCACTCAGGATGCTGCTACGAAGTTGATCTTTGATGCAAGCCTCACGCCCTATTGGTACGGCGCATCAACCTCGATCGGCAAGCAGCGCATTGATGTGCAGTCTCTGCAGTCAGTCCTTGATACGATCAAGGGACTTGCAGAAGGGCTTGACGGGGTGATCCGCCGCTATTGGGTTGATGCAACGGGTCGACTCAACTATGGGAAGACGGGAACTGCACCTGCAAACCCGACGGCACCGTTTGCGATTATCACCTCAGGCACTACGACCGTAGGATCAACCTCATCACGGACGACGGTCTTCGCTGATGCGATCTCAGTGAACCTTGATCACGATAGCGTGGTTGATAGAATCATCACGCAGACTGCATCCTATGACTCACTCCTTGATCGTGGTCGTGGCACTGCAACTTCGGGCCCGTACACGAGGGGAAACTCAGTCGATCCGTATGTGCGCACTGCAGGATCTGCAATCCCAACGGGACCGGGCACCGCGTATGCACGATCGGGCCCGAGGAGTGAGTCTCTCTTTGAGTTAGCATCCTTCAGGGGTCTCAACAATGAGAATCGTGCCGACTTCATTGATCGCTTTACGGGAGCTACGTTCAGTCTCAACTTCAAGCCGAAGCGCACGATCTCCTGCACCATCCGTGGCGGTGATCCTGATCAGGTCTCTGCACCTGATCACTCCTACGGCTTCGTGCAGGGATACACGGGAGGGAGCCCTTACACGCTGCGGAAGTTTATCGCGGCAGGAGACTACGTGAGCCTTTCAGCCCCGGGGCTTGATATTCCCGATAGTACGATCTTCAGGATTGAAAGTCTCACGCTTGGATTCGAGACGGGCTCTTCAATCGCAAAGATCGATCTTGAGTTGGACTTCAGAAAGAAAGGACTCCGAGAGATTATTCTCGGGGAGTGATAGTTGATGGCGAATAACTACGGCACCGATAATCAGATTCTTCAGGGAGTCACGGGAACGCTGCAGGCCGATGACGGATCACCGCTGATTGGCACCTCATCAGAAGGTGGGACGGCGTATGCGATCGGGGATACCCTCTCTGCGGGGATCTATTCAGGGATTCAGAACGGCAATATCGCCTCGCCTCCTCCTGAGATCGGGAGTACCGCACCGATCTCAGACGACAACTCTCTTCCGTACTTCACCTTTACTGATGCAACCTCATCAGGGCGAATCACTGCATACGCAGTTGAGGATTCTTTGCAATCGTCAGGGTATGCGATTCGTTTTCAGGCAATCGGGGCTCAGTCCGGGGATAAGGTGTACCTTGAGCGACGCATCGCAGCACCAACTTCTCGTGCTCAATCTTACGTGTATTCCCCTCGGGCCTCATATACCGCTGCAACGAATACGGCAGGATATTCCGCCTTCGTTGAGGCGCAGTTTCTGAAGGCTGACGGAACGACAACAACGGGAGCTGCGGCAACTGCAACTCAAGCGGGCACGGCGGTCTTCGGATACAACTCAACTGCACTTGAGATTGTGACGTATCCCGCTGCAGGAGGTGCAATCCCAAGCGACGGTGCATCAATCCGCTATCGCACGGGGATCTCGTTTTCAACGGCAGTTGCGGGAACGGTCACGATTGATCTTGTTGAGATGAGACTCGTGCGCGGAACTACCGTCGTGCCCTTTGTTGATCAGGCATACCCCGGATCTTCAGGAGGAGTCATCGGTCAGACGGGAGGCGTGATGCTTCTGCACTCAAACTCCCTCGGCACTGCAGGAGTCAATCCAAAGATCGAACTCAACACGAACACGGGCACGATCTACCTCAATGCGGCGGGAACTATCACCGGGGGGACTGCTCCTTCTAGCGGCGATATTGAACTGCGAACAAAGGAAGGCGGGTTCGTTTACTTCGGCTCAGGAACGGCGAACGCCGATGTTCGACTATGGCGCACCGGAGCGAACGCACTTCGCACCGACGATGTCTATATTGTTGGATCTCGCGTAACGCCGAACTCGAACACAATCGATCAACCCGGGCACTACCTTGATCCGACGACGGGTTTTTATTGGGGAGATCGAGACGTTTCGGCAACAACCGACGCGAACCTCTTTCTTTCATCAGGATTCGTTAGCGGGAATCTTCAGGTGATTCGCTTCTTCCGAAAGATCACCTCAGGCGGAACTGCATACTCGGCAACGGGTCACGTGTTGATCGCAAACAATACAACGACCGCGCCGTCCTTTGCGGCAGGATCGGACTATCGACTGAAAGACGCGATCAGAACGGCCTCAACTGAGATCGACTTTCTTTCCGTTGTGGACGGTCTTCGCCCCGTGCTCTTCAGCAACCGAGAAAGTGGCGATGAGAATCTCCTCGGATTCATTGCGCATGAGGTGCAGCCTCTCGTGCCTGAGGCGGTTGAAGGTACGAAGGATGCCGTTGATGAAAACGGCGACCCCGTGTATCAATCCCTCGCTGCGGCGAAGTTTATCCCGTATCTTGTCGGTGCTATTCAGCAACTCTCAGCCCGAGTACGGGAACTTGAAGGGGATAAGTCATGACTCGCTCGCAGGTTGATGCGATCCTTGATCGCCTCGATGCGCACTCTCAGAAGCTTGATGAGGTGCGTTCCGACGTTGATAAGATCAAGGGCGGTCTCATGGTGATTGGCGCGGCACTCGGTGCAGGTCTCCTTGCAGCCCTTCTCAATGCGATGCAGCCCTGATGCGCTTCCTGATCAAGTCTCAACTCGATGCCGATGAGGAGGCTCGTCGCTCTAAGGGTGCGATTCTTGACTCCTGCGGCCCGACTGCAATCGCGGCTGCGGTCTCATGGGCGAGCGGGTATGCAGTGGACTTCTCTGCGGCTGATGGGGTCGCAGCTGCGAAGAAGGCGTTCGGGTATGTCGATCGTCAAGGGGTCAATGATGGGGGCACGAGTCTCTCTCAGTTAGCACTGACGGCTCGGCAACTAGGGGCGAAGGTGCGATGGGCGAAGTCGTGGAAGGATGCAGTGAGCGCAGCCCGGGAGGGGGCGGCTCTTGGGATTCACGTTCAGGCGGGCCCGTGGTACCCGCAGCAGGTGAAGTCTGCGTGGCACTTGAGGTGGGAGAGATGGTGGGCGAAGACTGATCCTGCTCACCTGAAGAAGGGCTACGGTCATATGACGAGTGCAGGGTTTGATCCTGATGCAGCCGTCTTCGTGTTCGCTGATCCCACGATGAGTGGGAAGGGTGAGGAGAAGTTCGCCCGGTCAGTGACTGAGCGTGAACTCCTGCAGATCGCCTCAACTAAGGGCGACAAGGTAAACGGCAAGCCCGCCCCGTGGAAGAGAATCCTGATCATCACGCACCCCTCAAGGGGAAAGGTCTTCCCGACTCCTGATCCCACGCCGAGCCCTCTCCCTCCAAAGGCTCCTGAGGTGCTCCTCCCTGCTCCTGAGATGCCCGTACGGGCACCTTTGCGGGCTTCTGAGCCCGTTTCCCCTGCAGTGCAGCCTCAGATCCCTCCTACCCCTGAGAAGAAGCCTCAGCGGGCGGCGTTCAAGGAGGATGAGATCAGGGATGCCTTCTCAGGTTTCGCTCGTGTACCGTGGGCGCAACGGCTCAATGAGGCGGCGCAAGTGTTCGCCCGGGGTCAGGCTGCTACGAAGGGAGAATCAGGGATGAGAAAGATCAAGTGGATGATCGCCAACACGGGCATCGATGAGGCGATCCTTGAGTGCCTGAGGGTCGGAGTCTCAACGGCTCTCGCCGTTGCGCTCGGGCTCGGCATCCCGATCCTTGACTTCGCTGCAGGCGACTTCAGGGTGATCGCCTCCGCAGGGCTTGCGGCGATGCTGCAGGTGCTCGTGCGTGCCCTCAATCCTGACGATCCTAAGTTCGGAGTCGGAGCTGCTAAGGCTGCTCGTGCGGCTGAGAAGGCTGCGCCTAAGGGGAAGCGGGCACTCTAGCGGAGATGCTGCAGAAGTCGTAGACTGCAAAGATCCGAGAAGATCTCGGGGAGGTTATAGGAGGAGCAGTCGTGACTCTATTCGATCAGGTGCTCGCTGAACTCCCGAAGAGTCAAGCGGGCCCGAAGTGCACGGTAGGAGTGCTCATCAAGTCTCTTGATTCTGATGAGTCTGCATCGCTGAGGAAGGCGATCTCAACAACCGGGATGCAGCGCATCCCGTCATCAACAATCGCAACGGCGATCAAGTCAGCCTACGGGATCAGTTTTGGTCGGGAGGCTCTTGATCGACACCGTAGGGGATTGTGCAAGTGTGAGGAGGATGCACGATGAGCGAGATTGAGAAGGCTCTTGAGTCAGTCAAGGATGCTGCAGCCTACGACGATCTGAAGGCTGCGCACGTTCGAGTGCTCAGGCAACTTGAGAAGATCAAGCGATCAGAAGAAGACTATACGGATGCGGTCTATCGGGCCGCCCGAGATGCTGCAGCAGGGATGACGATCAAGCCCGTTCCGCAGCCGAAGCCTGATAAGAGAAAGAAGGCGGAAGAGAAAGCCGTCCTCCTGCTTGCCGATTGGCAGGTGGGCAAGATCACCCCGACTTACTCAACGGAGGTCGCTGCACAAAGAGTGAAGCTCCTCGCAAAGAAAGTCGAGGAGTTGGTTGCGATTCAGCGCACCGATCATCCCGTTCGTGAGGTGCACGTCTTTCTTCTTGGCGACTTCGTAGAAGGGGAGGATATCTTCCCGGGTCAAGCGCACCTGATTGATTCAGGTTTATACGGTCAGATATTCTCAACCGCCGAGATGCTCGCGGGGTTGATCAGATCTCTTGCATCGCACTTTGAGAAGGTGCACGTAAACGGGGTCATCGGGAATCATGGTCGCATCGGTCGATGGGGCACTTCTCGTCCTGAGTCAAACGCTGATGCGATCGCATATAAAACTGCAGCGATGCTATGCAAGGATGAGAAGCGGGTGACTTGGCGAGAGTCTTACACGCAAGGTGAGCGTCATTGGCACGAGATCGTGCCGATCACCGTTGGTGCAGTCACGAAAAAGTGGATGCTCTTCCACGGTGATCAACTGAAGGCTTCAATGGGCTTCCCGTTCTACTCCCTCAATAAGAAACTCGGGGGATGGAATCTCTCAATCGATCGCTTCGACTATGCAGCCTTTGGGCATTGGCACACGCCCGCTCGCCTTGTCGCAGCTGATGGGAAGATCACCGCCTACGGGTCAGGGTCTATTGAGTCCGCGAACACTTACGCTCAGGAGTGGCTTGCAGCATCAGGAGATCCCGCTCAGTGGCTGCTCTTTCAGGCTGAGTCAGGGCTCTCTGCGGAGTACCTCATCAGGCTCGGTTAGCGGGCCCGTAGACTAAGGCTTCGCTCGCCCTCGGGAGCCTCCCCTGAGGCGAGCACCGCCCCTCCCCCGATCCTCCCGGGGGAGGGGCTTTACCCTCCCTTTCCGCTTCAGAATCCCTTTCTGCAACACCCTTGCACGGGTACTCTTGTACCCCTATACTGCACTGCAGATCCGAGATGTCCTCGGTGAACAAACAAGGAGGATCAAAGTGAAGGCACTGAAGAAGGGTCAGAAGGTATTCCGCATCAAGTTTGATGCAGACGGTTGTGCAACTAACTCTGAGGAGCAGGGTTTCGTGGTTGCAGATCAGAAGGACGGGGGTGCATGGGCAACCGTCCTCGTTCAGTTTGATGAGTCTGAGGCTGAGGATGCTTATCGCATCGAACTCCGAGCCGACGGGGAGGTGCTTTGATGCGAGCACTTGGAACTTTCAAGGCAACGAAGAGACTGCTCACTCACTCAGGGATCATTGATAAAGGCACGCTCCTGAAGGTGAGGAAGGTTGATAACGGGAAACTTCTTGGGGGCATCATCGGGGTGACTCCGCTTCTTGTTGTGCATGATCTCACCCGATCGCAGTTGCAGACTCTTGAGCTTGTTGCAGCCGAGTGCACCGTCTCCGAGATGGCGACCGCGAAGGCTGAGATTCTCAGTGAGGAGGTTGCGATGCCCGTTGCGCACCGTTGCCCGGGAATCGCACTGCGATCCCACGAAACGGGCCCGACCTACTACGCAAAGTGCTCCTGCGGAGTCTCCTTCGAGTTTGACTCCCGCGAGCAGGTAGTCGTGGCACTCAATGCTCACTGCAAGGAGGTGAACTGATGAGCGACTACTTTGAGATTCCCGTCGGAGATTCTCAGGAGTGCTCTCAGTGTGGGGTGCTCACTGATGAGTGGTATCACGCCGACAACAACGCATCGGGCACTCTGAAGACTTACTGCTCAGAGTGCGACGATGCCCGAGCCGACCGTCATGGTTGCGTAAGGCTGCTCGCTGAAGGTTGCGGATGTGAGCCGTACGGAGAGGCTTGCGGCTGCGGATGCTGCAACGTGGGGAAGATTCATGAGGAGGGAGAAGTGAAGACTTACGAGATCGTGAGGATGTATGCAAGCGGCAAGCGGGCCCGTGTGATCTCCCGGGGTCATACCCTCGAAGAGGCTCAGGCATGGTGCCGACTACCCGAGACGAGTAGCAGCACCTGCAGCTCCGCAATCGGCAAGCGACGAACTGAGAAGTTCGGCGCATGGTTTGATGGTTATCAGGAGGAGAAGTCATGAAGGCTGAGAAGGCTCAGGAGTTCGAGTTCGTGAAGCCGTGCCCGGTCAGCGACCGTCACGGGTATCTGCAGGTCGTGCGCAATGAGTCAGGAGGGCTCATCGCAATCTGCATCAAGTGCTACGTGCCCGTGAAGGGTCGGAAGGATCTCAGAGAGGAGTGCACAAAGTGAGGGAGTTGATTGATATGAGCCTGAAGGAGTTTCTTCAGGCTGCACTCGGGGCACTGATCGTGCTCCCGATCATGTGGATTCTCCTTGTCGTGGTCTTCACGGCAGGGGCTGATCTAGTTGCGAGATAGGAGGGATTGATCATGGCAAAGGGCGAGAAGAAGATCCGGGAGGCGATGGATCTCCTCGATGCAGCGGGGGCATCCTACGTGATCTACCCGAAGGCTGAGGTGGATCTTGCGCTGAAGATCAATGAGATCTTCGCTGATAAGGCAACCGAGCGAGCCGTGGCACGAAGCCTCAGGGCGAACCGATGGCTGCATGAGCAGATCGTGATCGCAATGGTTGATGCCGCGAAGGAGTTTCAGGATCGGAGGGAGGCACGATGAGCAGCGTCGCAGTCATGTATCGCAGCCTCTACGACACCCGACCCGTGCAGGAGGTCACCTCATGGGGCTCACTCGTGCAGGAGCTGCAGGAGCACCTTGAGGTGAAGAAGGATAAGGAAGCGGGCCCGTTGTGGTCGCCCGTCTCCTTGATCCCGGGGGGCAAGCGACGGAACGCTGATGTGGTCGCAGTCAATGCCCTAGTCGTGGACTATGACGGGGGGACGGCTCTTCCTGATATCGAAGGGAGGCTCAAGGGGCGAGATTGGGTTGCGTATTCAACCTACTCTCACTCATCCTCCGATCCCCGCTTTCACGTTGTCGTGAGGCTTCCTGAGCCGATCACTCCTGAGAAGTGGGGTGAGGCGTATCGCAGCCTCCGCAAAGATCTTGGGCTCGATCAGGGAGATCACCTCCCTGCAGCGTGTCACTCGTACTTCCGACCGCAGCATCGCCCGGGGTCGGAGTTTTTTGTGAGGGTGAGTGAAGGAGGAGTCAAGTGAGGCTCAATCGTAAGAGTGAGCCTCAGGTGCTCACGTACTTTCCTCAGGTCACCCGCGAGACGGTCGCGGCACTGAGGTACGAAAGGTTTGCTCGTATGGAACGGGCCCGAAGTAGGGGGAAGGTCACCATCGTCCTGATGGTGCTCGTAGTTGCAGGAGTCATCCTGCTCAAGGAGGTGCTCGCATGATGATCTCAAAGGAGATCGATCCAAAGAGAAAGGGAATCAGTAAGTCGCTGATCACTTCGGCTGCACTCTGCAACCGAAAGGGGTACTTCAGCGAGAGGGTGCGTCTCCCGGACGGGGCACGGGTCCCGTGGCGAGTGCCTGAGAAGGTTGCGTTCGGAGCTGCACTTGATGAGGCGATCCTGCATATCGCAATCAGGATTCGTGAGGGTCAGGAGTGGACTCAGGATGATGCCGTCGCAAGCGGGTACGACTATGCACTGAAGAAGGATTCGCAGGATGGGATTGATTGGGGACTCTTCAGGGCTCAACTCGACAATGCGATCAGTCTCTTCAGGGTTGATGTGTTGAGGGAAGGAACCGAAGAAGCTCCGATCCTAGACTTCCGCCACTGCTACCTGCAGGGGATGGACGGTGAGTCTCTGAGGGTCGGTGAGTTGATCGGCACTCCCGACTTTATCTTTCCGGGGGAGCACCGAGAGAACGGCAGGACGTTGATTGTTGATCTCAAGGCGGCAGCCCGAGCGAAGTCAGAGAAGGATCTGCGTTCAGCCGAACTCTCCTACTATGCGTATCTTTGGACTCTGCACTCAGGCGGAGAGTTGCCTGAGGTGGGATACCTCACCTATGCGCGGACTGCGAAGCCGAAGTATCAACTCATCACGGGCCCGTCAAGTGGCGATGCACTGCTCCTTGCCGAGGAATACGTGAAGACGACGAAGGCTATTCTCACGAGGAGCACTCAGGAAGAGGTGGGATTCTCAACCTCCTTCTGCACTTCGTGTGAGTGGCGCAAGCCTATCCCCGAGGCTAGTTTCGGGGGATGCAGTGTCGGACTGCTCGTAGCAGCCGACGAGAAGGAGGAGGACTGATCATGGCAGGAGGCTTCGATCTTTCAGGGTACGTTGAGGTAGCGGAGAGGCTCTCTCAATGGTACGAAAAGTATCCTGAGGGCAGGATCACGACGCAAGTGATTGAGCACTCAGAGAAGCGGGTCATCGTGAGGGCTGAGGCGTATCGATCTCAGGATCAGGTGACTCCCTCAGGGGTAGGGCACTCGGGACTTTCAATCCCCGGTGCGACTCCTTACACCCGAGGGGCTGAACTTGAGAACGCTGAAACTTCAGCGATTGGGCGAGCACTAGTAGCAGCGGGGCTTCCGTCAAAGAAGGTTGCATCCGCTGATGAGGTGCTCTCAAAGAGAGGCGCAGCTCCTGAAGTGCAGGACGGGCCCGTCACCGAGGCTCCGACTCAGGAGGTCAAGACGATCTCACCTGAGGATGCACTCAAGTTTGCGATGGTCTTTGTTGAGGAGGAGAAGGGGAAGAGTCCTGAGGCTTGCCCGAAGCACTCTCGCCCGTGGACTCTGAGAGAAGGGGTCAGTGCGAAAGGACCGTACGCCTTCTACTCCTGCGGTGCCAAAGATCCGAGCACTCCTAAGGGATGGTGCATCGAGAAGCCTTCGCGGGTGTGGGAAGCCGCTCAGGAGAAGAAGCGATGACGGCACGCAGCGGATATTCTCAGGAGGTCTATGACCGCCTGATCAAGGCGAAGCAAGCCTACGTGGAACTATTCGGAGTCTCCCCTCAGGCAGTGATCGACCGGGGCGATGAGGTGACCGCCTATCAGGTGAGCCTCATTGATGAGACGACTTATCACGGGCCCGTGGTAAGCGGTGAAGGCACTCACCTCACTCGTGCCATTGATGCACTTGAGGAGGAACTGCTCAGATTGGCAGTCACTCTGAGGGGGCTCAATGAGTAAGAAGAAAGAGTGCGAGTGGTGCGGCTCCGAGCAGTTGAGGATTGATAAGGGCAGGGGGCAGCGTCTATGCGGAGACTGCTATATCGAGCATCTTGGGCGCATGGCGAAGATCTTTGAGCACGTTGATCCTGAGCGTCATCAGGAGCTCCGTGCACTGATCATCAAGGAGCAGGGACGATGAGCCCCGTCTATGTCTTCAAGTGCAACACCTGCGAAGCGATTGAGGAGAGGCTGCAGGTCGGCTTCTCCCCGATCAATCCCCGGTGCGAGAAGTGCGGGCCGTATATGCAACTGCAGGTGACTGCAGCATCCGTCACCTATAAGGGCGGGGGATGGGCGAAGAAAGATAAGGAGGAGAAGAAGTGAAGGGACGACCGTGGGCGAAGTTTGACGTGGGGATGCCCCGCGATGCAAAGGTCTCAACCCTCTCTGAGGACGGGGCACGATGGGCGTTTGTGGTGGTGATCCTCTCTGCAAAGGAGGCTGATCGCCCGGGGCTCTTTGAGAATCTTGATCACCTCAGGGCGGTAGTTTCCTCAAGCGTGGCGAAGCATATCCCTGAGCTGATTGAGAAGGGGCTTCTCGTAGAAGATCCTGAGGGTGTGATCCATGTCGCAGCATGGCGCAAGTATCAGATCGATCCTACGAAGCCTGAGAGGGCTGCACGCTATCGGGAGAAGGTGAAGAAGGCTGAGGCGGGCCCGAAGTATCTCGCAATCAGGGAGCCCGGGAAGCCGACCTCAATCGCTGAGATTGTGAGAGGAGTGCAGAAGTGAGTGATACGGCAGGTATCGGCTATCTCGTGAGCATTGACTCAGAGATCAGGCAGCGAGCCCGCGAACTGCTCTACCCCGGGGGAGGTGCAGATACTGCATATCTCGGGAAGGAAGCCGAGGTCGCAGGAGCGTTTGGTGAGGCTGCGTTTGAGAGGATGATGCAGCGATACGGCGACAAGGATCTCAGGCACGTTGGGATTGTCGATCATGACTTTGAGCATCGGGTGCTCGGGTCACTTGAGGTGAAGACGAAGCCCCGGTCAGTGCGACCGCGAGCCTCCTATGAAGCCTCAATCGCCGTGGCGAATCTCTCCTATCAGGAGCCTGATCGCTACGTCTTCGTGAGCTTGTACCCCAAGGCGGCGGGCCCGTATTATCGATACGAGCAAGCGTGGATCGTGGGATGGGAGCACCGGGAGGAGTATCTCCGCAAGGCTTATCTCGTCCCGAAGGGCTCAGAGATGGGCGGCGGAAGACAATCCTTCAGGGATATGCTGAACCTTGAGATCGCGGATCTGCAGCCCATTGAGGATCTCGTGAGGGAGGGTTTCGGCATGATCAATCGTCCCTGAGACGTTTTATCGTGTCTCTTTTTTTGTCCTCGGGACACCTAAGGGACACCTGAGATGAGAGATGAGAGATATGAGATGAGAGATATAGAAGAGAGAGAGGATTGAAAGTGAACCGAGCGATGACTTTTGAGGAGAGGCTCCGACCCTTCTACGTTGAGGCGTTTGAGATCCTTGTGCAGCGGCAAGCCGCCTACGGGCCCGAGAATATCCTGCAAGCGGGAGAGTGGGGAGTCTTTGAGCAGTTGCGCAATAAGGTGAGTCGTGCTGCGAATCGTCTGAACGGTCAGGTCGTGGGAGGGAAGGTGATCCTTGATGCTGATCCGGGGGATCAGGTGCTACGGGACTCCCTGATCGATCTGATGAACTATGCGGCGATTCTCCTAGCACTCCGAGAGGGATTGTGGGAGTCAGGGATGATCCTTGAGGATCAGGTGAAAGGGGAGAAGGTATGAAGGCGGAGCTTCTCAAAGAGATCCGCTCCTTCGTGAAGGCGAAGGGGTATGCACCGACCGTCCGCGAACTTGCCGAGAGTCTAGGGGTGGGGCACTCCACCGTGCAGAAGACTCTCCTTGAGTTGATCGAGGATGGGAGAATCAATAAAACCCCGGGCATCGCTCGTGGGATCAGTGTGAGGGAGGCGAGATCATGACTGAGGAAGTATTCACAATCGGCACGGTGGCGTTTCGTGCAACCTTTGATGATGAGGACGTGAGACTCCTGATCATCGGAAGGCAGTATGCAGACGGTGGGCTCGCCGTCCTTGCGCAGAAGGCTGAGACGGGTGAGCCCTTCGCAACCCTCTCAGCAAACTTCCCGGAGGCGGGCCCGCTTCGTGAGGGGCACTTCTTCCTGAAGACGTGGTCTGAGAATGCGGAACTCGCTGACGTGCTCGTGAGAGTGGGCTTCTTTGAGCCCGTTGAGGACGGGATGACCGTGCACTCAGGATATGTTGAAGCTCACGAGTATCGAGTGATCGGGTAGGATCTAACTCATGGCAGGGGTCAAGGCTAAAAAGTCTAACGGCGGTCCGCGCCTTGATACGAAGTGGCACGCCGCTTCGTGCTCAGGGTGTGGACTCGCCATCCCCTCAATCAAGGATGCCGTGCGTATCCGATGGATCAATCTTGAGAAGCCCCGTCGATCAGTCATGCAGTGGCGGCACCGAAAGTGCAGCGGTGCATAGTGGGACGGGTGAAGGATCTCGCCATTGATGATCTGAACCGAGAGAAGGCAGTCCGGGGGAAGCGTGCTCGCAACTCAGGGAACTCCTTTGAGAGAGAGATCGTGCATAAACTCGGGCCCGATGCGAAGCGAGTGGGGCAGTACGGGGGAAAGACTGACGTTGAGTCTCCGTGGCTTGCGATTCAGGCTAAGTGCGGCAACGGATACTTTCCCTCACGCCTTGATGCTGCACTCAGGGCAATCACTGCACGAGGCGATCAGCTCCGAGCAGTGGTAGTAGGCGACAAGCCCGGGGCAGGTACTAGAAGGCGAGCCCTGATCGTTCTTGACTTCGACGACTTCATCGCATGGTACGGGGGAGGGATTGATGCCGAAGTCACGCCTGAAGACTAACCGTCTCACTGATCGTGAAGAGTTAGTGCTCGCACTCACTCAGGCACGACTCATGGCAGATTCGATGCCTGAGGTTTCGGCTCAATACCTCAAGGGGTTTGATGAGGGGATCAAGGTGAGCATTGAACTGATCCGATCTCTTGATGATCTGCAGATCGCAGTTGATAGGCGACCGAGAGAGATCAGGTGAAGTATCTCTCCGCTCCCATCGTGCTCATCCTGATCGTAGGGATGCACGGAGGAGCGGGGACGGTGACTGCACCCTCAGCCCGGTGCGAGACGAAGCCTCAAGCCTCAACACTCTTTGAGGTCATCCCTGAGCCCGTTCAGGTGGTCGGGGTCGCATCGTGGTACGACGCGACAAAGAATCATGCGTGGTACACCCGAAAGACGAAGTGGGGCGATCCCGTTGTCTTCTACGGGGCAGCGGGCCCGAAGCTGCGGGAGGCTCTAGGCGACGACAACCCCTATCACGAGCACTATCCCGTGATGATCACGAACCCGAAGACGGGGATCACGATTCAGGTGATCGTGGTTGATTGGTGCTCCTGCTCAAAGGGGAAGAAAGGCGAGAAGATCATCGATCTCGCCCCTGCAGCGTTCAAGGCTCTAGGGGTCAATCTGCACCGGGGGATTCAGAAGGTCATCATCACCCTCCCGTTCCCTGAAGAGTAAGAATCAGGTACGATCTCCCGCAAGGAGGTCGCATGGGACTGCTCACTCAGAATCGTGAACTGCGAGAGGTCGGGGTCTATAACTTCACCCTACCTGCACTAGGAGCCCGCCTTGATGACGGGCGCACCGTCCTCACGTGCCCTCAGGCGGGAGCTTGCGCCTCACTTTGTTATGCACGAAACGGCACCTATCTCTTCCCAAAGGTGAAGGCTGCACACGCTCGCAACCTGAAGTTCGTCCTTGATGATCTGCAGGGATGGCGAGCCGCCATGACCGCTGAGATCATGCGACGAGTCAAGCCCGGGGGCTATGTGCGGATTCACGATGCAGGGGACTTCTTCTCTGACGAGTATCTGCAGTCATGGATTGAGATCGCTCAGGATATTCCGCACGTGATCTTCTACGCCTACACGAAGGAAGTCAGCCGATTCAAGCGACTCGCAGTGCCTTCTGCACCTTCTAACTTCCGATGGCTTTACTCTCTCGGAGGGAAGGAGGATCACCTCATCGACAAGTCGCAGGATCGGCACGCAGAAGTCTTCCCAACGAAGGAGGCTCTTGATGCTGCGGGATACTTCGATCAGGAGGCGGATGATCGCCTTGCGATTGAGGCTCCTCACTTGAAGATCGGAATCGTGGCGAACCGCATCCCTCACTTCAGAAAGCGGCAGGGATCAGAGACGTTCGGCTCACTGCAGGAGAAGAAGTGAAGAAGAGATCCTATACACGCCGCGGGACTATCTCTCAGAATCTTGCAACGCCTGAAGGGAAGATCTTTCAGGCGATGGTGCTCAAGGCACGAGACGGGTCACGATCCCTTGCAGGGGTCACACGGGCTCAGGAGGCTCTAGGGCTTCCGTCCTCATGGCTGCGTGAGAGATATGCAGGACGTATCCGCATCCGTCCCTCCGATCTTGAGGTGCTCAAGCGGTTAGTCGAGGAGGCGAAGGGTCAGCCCTTTAGGAGCGGGCCCGTTGAGGAGTCTTCTCCTGAGAGGAAGATCAACTATGAAGCCGTGACGTATCGCAGGGCAGTGCGTCGCTTCTGCAGGGAGTGCGTCGGAGCTGAGACTTCCGATAGCGATCAGGATCTTGAGTGCCCTGATGCATCATGCCCGCTGCGACCGATCTCTCCTCTCAGGTTGAGTGATAAGCCGATCATCATCGGTGGGCTTGAGTAAGATTCTCCCGGGGCAGCGTAGACGGTTGAGAGTCAATGAGCACTCACAACGAACTCGGGGTGCAACTCCCCGACTGCTCCATCAATCCTTGCGCTGAGGTCTGAAGACTGAACGCATACCCCTGCGCTCTCGTGGGGCTGAGACTCCGTACCTCTCCCTGAAGAGTGGACGGGCTGCACGATATTCAATGGCGAGCACTCGATCGGCGTGTTCGCATCGTGCCTTTGGGAGATACTTCTGATGCAGGTGCATGAGGCTCATGCTCCATCGCTTGCCGTGGTAGTCGTCGGACTCAAGGTGCGCCAACTCATGCAGGACGGTCTCCTTATCCTGACCGCTGCAGAGATCGATTCTCTTCTCATCAAAGTCGGTCTCGCCGTCATAGCAGGAGACGGTGCCCGGTGCGTGAGCGTGTAGGGCAACCGTGCGCACCTCAATCTTCTCTGCAGCTGCGACACGCTTGAGAAAGCGTAGGATCGGGTACCATCGGCGCACTTCCGACTCAGGCTTCTCAGGAGGGATGATGATCTCAATCATGCGGCTATGGTAGCGATCCCGTGCCTGATCTGCGGGCGACCTTCTCCCAAGTCCCGCTGCACTGAGCACGCCCTCCCTCAACGGGCCCGCCCGGGCTATGGGGCTGAGTGGACGGCACTCTCAAGGGAGATGCGAGCCCGTCAGCCGTGGTGTTCACTCTGCGGGACTCAGGGCTCAAGGGCTCCTCTCGTGGTTGATCATCTCGTGCCGAGGTCTCTCGGGGGCACTGATCACCCTGCGAATCTACGGGTACTCTGCGACCCGTGCCATCGAAGAGAAGGTCTCACGAGGGCTTCTAGGAGGCTCAAGCGAGGGGGTAGGGGGTGAGATTCTGAGGGGTGCATACCTGCTATAT